>CEUS01191916.1_pt1 | contig 25375 bp, 26 predicted proteins | sample 427031 | NCBI WGS metagenome assembly CEUS01 (sample SAMEA2622837, study PRJEB7988) | marine metagenome | biome: marine biome (ENVO:00000447); feature: marine epipelagic mixed layer (ENVO:xxxxxxxxx); material: "saline water (ENVO:00002010), including plankton (ENVO:xxxxxxxx)" | depth 140 m | reverse complement strand
GAGCCGATGGGACATGGGGAGGTATTCAACCACCCTCCGTTTACTCATTGATAGCGCTCAAGGCGCATGGCTACTCTATGGACGATCCAGTAATGAAGCAGGGCCTCAAAGGCTTCCTTGGCGACTTCAGCTTACAGCGGGGTAATACCTTCACCGTGCAACCCTGCCTCTCTCCAATATGGGACACAGCCCTAGCTGTAACAGGTTTACGAGAGGCAGGAGTTCCCGCAGATGACGAAGCGCTAGTGCAAGCAGGCCAATGGATGCTTAATCATGAAGTACAGAATTTGGGGGACTGGGCCCTAACAGTCCCTGGCGTCGAACCAGGCGGGTTCCCCTTCGAGTTTTGCAACGAGCTGTACCCTGACACTGATGACACCGCAGAGGTACTAATCGCCTTACGGCTACTCAACATGCGAGGCAAGGACGCACCCATTCATCGGGCTAAGAACTGGATGAGAGAAATGCAATCCACCAACGGTGGCTGGGGCGCCTTTGACAAAGACAACAACGTCGAACGGGTCACGAAAATCCCATTCGCAGACTTTGGCGCCATTCTCGATCCACCCACAGAGGATGTAACAGCACATGTCTTGGAGGCGTTCGCTCTCGAGGGAACCCCTCCAAGTGACCAGATGATGCAGCGCGCTATTGGCTACCTGTGGGACACACAGGAGCCAGATGGCTCATGGTGGGGACGCTGGGGAGTGAACTACATATACGGCCTCGGCGCAGCTGTCCCAGCAATAATCGCCGCTGGAGGCGACCCTACTGATTCCCGCCTACGACAGGCTGTGAAGTGGCTTACAAAACACCAGCTGCCAGACGGGGGATGGGGAGAAAGCTGCGCGACCTACGAAGACCCCACACTGCGGGGGCAGGGCCCAAGCACAGCTTCGCAGACAGCATGGGCACTACTAGCGATGCTCGCCCTTGAGCCGCCAGACCACCCCACTATCGAACGAGGCATCCACTACCTAGTTCAGAGCCAAACGGAAGACGGGGAGTGGATAGAGCCACATTTCACAGGAACCGGCTTTCCAGGAGACTTCATGTTGAAGTACCACCTCTACCGAAACTATTGGCCCCTATGGGCCCTAGGGCGCTACCGACGTCTGTGCGAGGAAAATCCCATTCACCTGGTCAATACGGACCCTCTCGGATGACCACCAGAAACGACCTACGGCGTTGGCCCGTAGAACGGCCCACGACCCTGCAAGAGGCCTACGCATGGTGCGAGCGCTATGCCCGACGCCACGACGAAAACTTCACTGTCGTTTCATCTCTATTGCCAAAGAAGCTGCGTCGCCATTTCTTTGCCGTCTATTCCTTCTCTCGCTATACGGATGACCTTGGGGACGAAGCCGAGGGAGATAAACTCGCACTTCTGGATGCGTGGGAACAGGACCTTCTTGAGGCAACCACCGGAAACCCCCACAGACCCCTTTTAATTGCCCTTTCCAAGACGATTGAACAATGCGAAATCCCACTGGATCCCTTCCTCCGGCTGATCGAAGCCAACCGTATTGATCAGCGGATCTCGCGCTTCACCACCTATTCAGACCTGATTAAGTACTGCACCTACTCGGCCACACCCGTAGGGCAGATGGTATTGGCAGTATTGGGGTATCGAGATGAAGAGCGCATCGCCCTTTCCGACCAGACATGCATAGGGCTCCAGCTTGCTAACTTCTGGCAGGATGTTTCAGTAGATGTCGACAAGGGTCGTATCTACATTCCCCAGGAGGACCTTGAGCGATTCGGTTGTGACGACCAACAAATTATCGATCGGCGTTTCAATGATCGTTACCGCGAACTAATGCAATTTCAAGTAACACGTGCACGGGCTTTATTCAGCGAGGGCAAAAAGCTGGAGGCGCGTGTCTCGCGCTCAGTCCGGACTGACATCCGGCTGTTCCGGTTGGGAGGGGAAGCTATCCTCAACGCCATCGAGGCGGGCGGGTACGACACGCTCAGCACTCGTCCTCGCGTGACCAAAGCCACAAAAATACGGTTGGCACTAAATAGCAGCGCTCGTATTGCGCTAGGAATATGAGCTAAAAGGAGGGGGTACATCATGGCGTTCGATGTGTTCAACGAGCTGGCTGCTCATGCCAACGAGCGCTTTACACCGGATGAAGCCTACGAATGGTGCAGGACCTATACGAAGGACCGAGCATCCAACTTCTACTACGCCTTCACTATTCTCCCAGAGGAGAAACGCAATGCTATCTACGCCGCCTACGCTTTCAGTGGATACGTAGACGACATTGCCGACGAGTTGACGGATCGTTCGCGACAAGAGGAGGAGATTGCACTCGCCCGGCAACGCCTGAATACCTGCTATTCAGGTGAGCGTCAGGGCCCATTGTTCATTGCCCTTGGAGATGCGGTAGACCGCTTCGCCATGCCCCAAAAACACTTCGAGGAGCTCGTGAATGGGGTGGAGATGGACTTCACAATCAACCGTTACCAGACTTGGACGGATTTGCGCCAGTACTGCTACCGCGTGGCCTCAATGGTGGGGCACATCTGCGTTTCCATCTTCGGTGCTAAACCAGATCCCCGAGCGGAAGAATTCGCTACTAGCATGGGGATCGGCTTACAGATCGTAAACATCATGCGCGACGTACGAGAGGATGCTGAACGTGGCCGTGTTTACTTCCCCACCGACGAGCTAAAGGCCCATAACCTCACACCAGAGGACATCCTGGCCTGCACCTACGACGAGCGCTTCATATCAATGATGGAGGCCCAGGGAGAGCGCGCCCATCGATACTTCCGCCGTGGCCGCCATCTGCTGCCGTTACTCGACATTCGATCGCGCATGTGTGTGAACGTTTTGCAGGGGGTCTATTTCGAGCTGCTCCAGCAAATCGAGGCTCGTAACTACGATGTTCTTTCTGAGCGAGTGGGCCTGAGCAGTCGTGAAAAGGCCTCCTCCATCGCACGCCTTTGGGCCTCTGCCGTGTTTCTGCGGCCCCCGCGCTTCGACTGAAACCGAAAAAGACATGAAGGTCGGCATCATCGGAGCAGGGCTGGCAGGGCTGGCCGCAGGTCTCGATCTGGCCGATCGTGGCCACGAGGTGGAGCTACTTGAACGACGTCCATGGGCTGGCGGAGCGACGTATTCCTTCCTAGACAATGAAACTGGCGAAGAGATTGATAATGGGCAACACCTCTTCATGGAGTGCACCACCGCCTATCGATCCTTCCTGGAGCGTTTAGGCACTCTCAACCTGGCATTTCGCCAGGACCGACTAAGGGTGTCTGTATTCGACCAGAACGGGAACCGCTCCGACCTCTGGGCCTCTAATCTCCCCTTCGGCATGCACCTCGCTCCCACACTATTTCGCTACCACCACCTTTCCTGGCGGCAAAAGCTTGAGATTCTGCGCGCCTTCCTATCCCTCAGGCAGATGCAGGTTTACCAACGGGGGAGACTAGAAAACATTACATTCGCCAAATGGCTAAGGGAGCAGGGCCAATCTCCTGCCACTATTAGGGAATTTTGGGATTTCCTTATCCTGCCCACTCTCAACTGCCGCGCTGACCAGGCAAGCGCAAGCCAAGCGATATTCGTACTAGAGGAAGGCTTCCAAAAAGACCCTCAATCAGCGGCCCTGGCAGTCCCAACCGTGGGGCTCTCAAAATTACACGTGGACCCTGCTACAAGAGCAATACAGAAACTGGGTGGCAAGATTTCGTTAAGAGCGGCCATAGAACGGCTCGAGATAGAAGACCGGCGAGTAACGGGGGTGGTTTTGGCCAGCAACGAACGACGAACCTTTGATGCGTACGTGAGTACCCTAGCCCCTTGGCGACTTCTCCCTCTTCTTCCAGAAAAGTTACAGGAAGAAGAACCATTCTCCCAACTTAAAGCGTTTGAGCCTGCCTCTATTCTTAACCTCCATTTATGGTTCGACCGGCCTGTAGCCGACTTTAATTTCGGAGCATTTATTCATTCCGAGGTACAGTGGGTATTCAACCGTACCCGCCTAGCTGGAAAGAACGAGAACCAAAGACAGCATCTGGTAATTTCCATCAGCGCCCCAGATGACTTGTTTACTCTGAACCAGGAACAGATCTGCAACCGAGTGCTGCCACAACTTCAGCAAGCCCTTCCCACCGCCCAAGAGGCTACGCTCCTGCGCTACCGAGTGATAAAAGAGCCAGAGGCAACGTTTTTACCGACCCCAGGCCTTAGGCGTCCCAATCCTCGGACCCCAATCCAAAATCTTTTCCTTGCAGGCGCATATACAGCTACGGGTTGGCCAGCCACGATGGAATCCGCTGTTCGAAGCGGTATCGCAGCAGCAGCAGCAGCAGCAGCAGCAGCAGTGGAAACAAACAGAACATAGCCTTCCTGGCATTCGCTCCGTATGCTTTGCCACCAACTTCACGGAGGAAGAGCTATGGGCATTCCCTTGCGTCAGGCATTCGCTGTTAGCCGATACCTGCTGAAGCAGAAATTGCTTCGCAAGGAGCGCTATCCACTGGTACTCATGCTGGAGCCGCTCTACCGATGCAACCTGGAATGCGAGGGCTGCGGAAAGATCCAGCACCCGGAAGAGATCTTGGACACTTACCTCTCTCCTGAAGAATGCTGGGAAGCCGCCGATGAGTGCGGCGCACCAGTAGTTTCTATCGCTGGAGGGGAGCCCCTCATCCACCCACAGATCGACGAGATTGTCGCGGGGTTGATTGAGCGCAAGAAGTTTGTCTACCTATGCACCAACGCAATTCTGCTCGACCGTTGGCTACCGAAGATAAAGCCTTCGCCCTACCTCACCGTTAGCGTCCATATGGATGGGCTGCGAGAGCAACACGACAAGGCAGTAGATCGCGATGGCGTTTTCGACAAAGCAGTAGCTGGCATTCGGAAAGCAAAGGAGCAGGGCTACCGAGTCAGCACGAATACAACCGTCTTCAACGATAGTTCCCCACAAGAAATGGGGGACCTATTTAACTTCCTGATGGACGACCTAAACGTTGATGGGATGATGGTCTCGCCAGGATACGACTATCCGAAAGCACCCAATCAAAGCGTATTTCTAAAACGCCCAGAAATGATCTCGACATTCAATTCGATCCTGGATTCACCTGACCGACGGCGCTGGCGTTTCTTCCACACACCAGTTTTCCTGGACTTCCTTCAAGGGAAGCGGGCAATGCAGTGCACCGCCTGGGGAAATCCAACACGGAGCGTCCTGGGTTGGCAAAGGCCTTGTTATCTGATGAACGAAAGCTATGCAAAGAGCTTCGTCGAACTGATCGACGAAACGGAGTGGGAGCGCTACGGCTATGGACGCGATGCACGATGCACAAACTGCATGGCACATTGCGGCTATGAAGCTACCGCCGTCGGTGCAACCATGTCGAGCCCGCTGGAGGGAATTCGCGCGGCGCTCGGCACTATAGGCGGCCGCGGCAGTTCGTGAGCCTAGCGATCGTCGCACCTACGACACGCGAGGCACGCGCAGTCGGCCCGGAGTGCCAAGTAACTGGAACAGGTAAGCAGGGCGAGCAAAGACTGGCAGAGATCCTACGGGAGCAAAAGCCCACCACAGTTCTCATTACCGGCCTCTGTGGAGGTCTTGATCCCTCCCTTGGTCCCGGTGACCTGATCCTAGCGAGGGAAGTCTTCCAAGAGGACGGCGTCGGGCTAAAGCCTCCCGAAATGACCGTGACCAGCGCTCGCCGAGCTCTGCGGAAGGGAAAGACAAGATTCGTTTGCTCCGGGCTGGTAACAGTGGAAGCGCCAGCGGCCACCCCTGGTACTAAACTTGAACTATGGAACATTCACGGAGCAGCAGGGGTAGATATGGAGACCGCCTCCTTCGCCCGAGTGGCAATGGAGCAGGGAGTGGACTGGATCGCCTTACGGGCGGTAATCGATCCAGCAGCGATGTCATTACCTCGCACGATCCACGACTGGAATGGCCAGGAAAGTGATCTGGCAATTGCCCTACGGCTCGCCCGACAACCGCATAACTGGCTCGCTAGTGGGCGACTCCTCATTTCACTGCGGTCGGCGTTGAAGTCCCTACGACTGGGCACACCCATAGTTGCGCGGGTGGCCCGAGATACAGTACCGCTAGGCGATGACCTGCTAGCCTGATGAGCACCCCTCTTGTCGTAGTAATTACTGGTGCAAGCGCAGGTATCGGTCGCGCAACGGCAATCCGATTCGCCCGCGAAAGAGCATCCCTCGTATTAGCGGCACGTTCGCAGGAGATACTGGAGCAGCTTGCAGAGAATCTCGAACAGCGCTACGAGATTGAGACACTAGTAGTGCAATGCGACGTGCGCAATCACAAGAACATAGATTCCCTCATCGAAGCAGCAATAGGAAAATTCGGTCGAATTGACGTGCTTGTGAACAACGCCGGATACGGCCTTTACGGGCGAATCGAAGACACCCCAGAGCAGGCTTTTCGGGATGTTATTGAGACTAATGTACTTGCAGTCCACCACACCATCCGCCTGGTGTTACCGCATATGCGCCAGCAGGGTTCGGGGCACATCGTCAACGTGGGGTCGATAGTAGGGAAACGCAGTTGGCCATATCACGGGGCTTACGCTGCCAGCAAGTTCGCCTTGACGGGCCTGACACAGGCCCTGCGGGGGGAACTTGCTGGGTCTGGTGTGACCACGACGCTAGTTCTACCAGCAAGCACTGAAACCGAATTCTTTGCGAAAGCACAAACCTACTCACCCGAGTATGCCCCTGCCCCACTCGGACCAGTACAGAAGCCAGACCAGGTTGCACGAACCATCGTGCAGTCAGTACGTAAACCATCGCCTGAGCAGCATCTGCAACCACTAATGCGCATCGCCCATGTACTTGCAGATGCCTTCCCGGGATTAACAGCGTTGGCTAGTGAGATCCACTACCGGTTGCTACAGCAACACAGATAAGACCCCCAACTGGGGCACCTGAGCGGCTGAACGGACAGTAACACCGCCCCTCCAGCCGAATTAGCTAAAACTGTGGGATCTCACTCCCGGGATACCCAATTGTCGAGCAGCTGGTGGAAGTGACGAATCTTTGTTTCGCCATAGTTCCCGAACTGCAAGCGATCTTTCTTCGTGGCATGCAACCCCAGCTGCACTCGGGGCAAGTTATAGGTGTCCTGGTTGAACACACGGGCCAGCATTCCCAGCTCAGGTGCTGCCGTCCAATCATCATCGACATCGATCCAATGTATGGGAGCGGCAGGCGGCCGCTCACCGTCTTGGGGATAAGGTGCTAAGTAAATGCATTCCATAATGCTTTCGTCGGGATTGTTCCCGTTCGGGCGGAACCTATAAACAATGCGGTTAAACGATCCCCAAGGATGAAAGTTGGGGAACAGCGTGAAATAGATGCTGTCGTTCAACTCCGCATCTGGCACGTTGTCCACCAAATCACCTAGTACAGGTCGCAACCCATCGCGAATGGCGGCCGCCCCAATCTCCCTGACAGAAGCATCGTTGGAAGGCATCGCCGCCATCTGTTCCATACGCTTATCCATCTCTTCTGCAGCACTCTCTGCTTCCACTATTTCGTCGCTGCCGTTTGTATCTGCGGGGAGAATGTCTCCTCTCCGCTTCCGCCAAAGCTCGTCGTCTGCCTCCAACTGTTTTCCCGCGAGCCACTGACACATGTGCGGATCGGCTTCACCCAGATCCCCATTGATCCAGACACCACCCTCAGTGAAGAGACCAGTCCGACCGTCCCTAGAGGTGACTAGAACGGTGCCATCCTCCTGTGTGTCATAGATAGCACCCGTAAGTGGGTGGCGCATCTTGAAGGGGCTCGCATCAGGCAATGGTTGTTCTTCGGGAACATTGGAAAGGTGGGGACTGGGAACTCCATTTGGAGTTATCGCCCGGGCATAGTTGCCGAAAACATCGTATTTAGAGTTCGCATCGCAGATCCCAGCAAGAATCTGCGGGTGGGTTGCCACAACATGATAGGCCTCCATGAAGGCCTCCTGAGCCACTTTCCAGTTGCAACGCAAAACCTTGGCGACGTGCGCCTCCTTGTAACGCTTCTCGTAGGGAAGGAGAGTGAAGTGGCTCTCTAAATCTCCCACAAAATCCTCGAACGGCTCAGCATCAGGATCAGGATTAATGAAAATAAACCCTCCCCAGCGGGCTACTTTCACTTCGGGAAGCGATTGTTCATCGGGGTTCACATAGGGAAAGTCCCACTGACAAGGGATTTCCTTCAAAGTGCCATCGAGGTTCCAAGTCCAACCGTGGAAGGCACAACGCAGGTCACGGGCGCGCTTGCCATCTTCGTTTCGAAGCAGACGTCCCCGATGGAGACAAGCGTTGTAATAGGCCTTGAATTCCTCCTCACCCACACGCACCACAAGGTAGGACAAGTCAGCAAGCTCATACACAAGGTAATCCCCGACATCGGGAATATCATCCTCATGACAGGCCATCTGCCAGACGCGCTTCCAGAGCTTTTCGATCTCTATGTCGTGCCACTCACGCGAGATGTATCGCTCCACAGGAACAAGGGTTGGCTCGCCACGATCTAGGGGGGAATCACGGAGCAAGTACTCCGGTACGGGATGGCTATCCTCAGCCAAGAGCTGGTTGTATGCCACGCCAGCCGATCGATCAGTACCAGTCAGAGTTTCGGTCATTTTTTTAAGACTCCCCTCAAAACCTTCTTAAGGTCTTTGATTCGCGCCGGATAGTAGCAGAGAGAGAGGCTAATCTGGAATTACCATCTTCTGCCTTTGCCTTGAGGTAGGCTGACGTGCGCGCAGCAGAATTCTGTCGCGAGCCACCAAAAAAGAAGGATGGGACACAATGCTTCTCGAAGGCAAGGTAGGGATCGTCACCGGAGTGGGAATGGGAATGGGGGAAGCAGTTGCAAAACGATGGGCCCGAGAAGGCTCACGGGTGATCGGTACTGACGTGAATGATGAGGCTGGACAAGCTGCGATTGAAACGATTAACGCGGCCGGCGGAGAGGCTTATTACATTCACGCCGATGTCGCCAGCGAGGACGACTGGCAGGCCATCTCCGCCTATGCCATTAACGAGCTAGGCGGCCTGCACATCCTTCACAACAACGCCGCCGTACACTACTGGTTCGACTCCATCAACGACCCTATGGAAAAGTGGGATCAGATGATGGCAATCAACCTGCGAGGCGTTTTACTTGGATGCCGTTACGCCATCCGCCACATGATTACAGCCGGCGGGGGATCCATCGTGAACACCTCCTCAGTATCTGCATTACACGGAGTACCGTTGCAGGGGCTCTATGGCTCGACAAAAGCGGGCGTCATCAACCTGACTCGTTCGTTGGCACGAGCATACGGACCGCAGGGGGTCCGGGTGAACGCCATCTGCCCAGGAGCCATTGATACTCCCATGTTGCATGCGGCCGCAGCCGAAGCAGCAGAGCTCTACTCAAACGAGAACGGGCCAACAGGTAGTCAGGGTGGCAGTGGTCCTTCTCTTGATGGAGGACGGCTCGGCTCACCCGAAGAGATTGCAAACGTAGTGACGTTCCTTGTCTCTGAGGAAGCCTCATATGTGAGCGGGGTATTCTTACCAGTAGACGGAGCAATGATGGCCTAGGATGACTTTCTCTCCTACCCCAAAGCCCTGCATGTTATTTCCTAACTAATTACTCCCCGTTCGAAGAGCGATCCGATCTCATCTTCAGTGAGTTCAAGTTCTGCCAAAACTTCGCGGGTATGCTCACCGAGCATAGGGGCAGGCACTAGAGCAACGTCTGACCCAGAGAGCAGAGCAGGCATGCGCATAACCTTTACTGGACCCAACTCGGGGTGCTCCAGATCTTCTACGAGGCCGCGCTCACTCAAATGGGGATCAGTAAATAGCTCGTAGGTATCCAGCGTGGCGGAGCAAGGGACACCAGCACTGCCGAGCTCCTCCATTGCTTCATGCTTAGTGCGCTGTCTTGTCCACTCAGCAACCAAATCATAAAACTCTGCAGCATTCTCGAATCGCCCGCGCTGCGTCTCGAAGCGAGGATCGCTAATTAGCTCAGGATGATCGATAGTCATGCAGAAGGCGTCCCACTGAGCGATAGTCACGATCATTACGAACAAATAATCATTTGGCCCTTCCCCCTTACAGGGATAAACATCGGTGCCAGGGCCACGACGATTGCCAGTTCTCTCCTGTGGAGCCTCCCCCCACGTTCTCAAACCAAGTGTGCGCATGAAGAGAGTAACCGCTTCTTGCATGGAGATTTCGATTAATTGTCCCTCTCCGGTTCGCTGCTTCTGGACGTACGCAGCAGTAATGGAGAGAGCCAACTGCGCACCCGTACCAGAGTCTCCGATAGTGGGACCTGGCCTAGTAGGTGGTCCTCCAGCTTCTCCCGTAACAGAGAACGTACCTGCAGCAGCCTGCGCCACCCAGTCGTAAGCCGGAAAACCAGAGTAAGGGCCAGTGAGACCAAAACCCTTCAAGCGCCCATAAATAATCGAGGGGTTGACCTCCTTCATTATTTCGTAGGTCAGGTTGAGCTTCTCAATTACTCCGGGACCGTAGTTCTCGACGAAGACGTCAAAACTGGGGGCCATACGCAAGAGGAGGGCTCGCCCTTCCTCGGAAGCGAGATCTATGACGATGCTGCGCTTATTGCTGTTGTAGTTGAGAAAGTATTGGGGAAGCCCAGAAGGGATAACAACCCCTCGTCCGGGGTCACCCCTGCCAGGGGGCTCGATCTTTACGATATCTGCGCCCAGCCAGCCTAGTAGCTGCGTACACGAGGTACCCGCCTCATATTGGGTCATATCAAGTACACGCATGCCTTCCAGGGCGGGCATCAGGTCTCCTATCCAACCGGTAGCCCGATGATACCGCCTGCATCCTTGATCTGTTGCCCCTAACAGTGTTCGCAGCAGGTACCGTATGCTGACTCCGTGGGGTCTGAATCAGGAATAAATGGGCCAGAAGAGTCGGCCGAAGGCGTACCCAACGCCCCCAGACTTCCAGAATTTAGGCACCTACTTCAAGGAGACTTCAGCGCCATTGACTGGCGCATCTTCTGGAGTGCCCTACCCCTCGTTGTGTTCCTTTTGTCGAATTCGTTCTGGCCCGAGGATTTGTGGCGAACACAGGTAGCGATCGTAGCCTCGTTCGTGGCATCAGCATGGGTTTTTGCGAAAAACCGTGACAGTGGCGTAATCCGCGTCATAACGGTCCTCGGCTTTGTGGTCGTAGCAGGCTCAGCAGCTGTTGGATTGGCGGTGAACAGCGCAAAGGCCTTCGCTGCACAGAACATTGCAAGTGACTTCCTCATCGCAGCCGTATGCATCGGTAGCGTAGTCATTGGCAAGCCTCTGGTAGGCGCAGTAGCGCGAGAGAGCATTCCCGCGCTGCGCCCACTCATGAAGCCGGAACACCGCGTATTCATATACCTAACGCTTGTGTTTATGGCGTACAACATCGGCACAGGTATTTTCCGCATCTTTCTCCTTGGCGAGTTCTCAGCCAACGAGTACGTCATCATCAGCCGCATCACATCCCCAATTAGCCTCGCATTCTTCTTGGCTTGCTATTTCACAATCAGGAAAGCTGCGGGATTCCAAGAGAAACCTGATACGTCTAACACTAGCTAACCTGGGACTCACCCTGCTTACAATGGGTTGGTGGCGAAGCCATTCCTGAAGTGGGCTGGCGGGAAGGGCAAACTTGCCCCTCTAATTGTCGACTGCCTCGACCAGCATTCCATTCCCATAAGGCGATACCACGAACCCTTCCTCGGTGGCGGTTCAGTCTTTTTCGCCTTACAGGAGCTAAGCCTCTTCCAAGATGCCTTCATCGGCGACGGCAACCCCAACCTCATTGCAACCTACCAGGTAATCCGAGACGACGTAGCAAGCATCATTGCAGCACTTGCTACCCTCTCCCGGCAGTATCTGATGCTAGAAGAGTCGAAGCGCCCGGTTTTCTACTACCAGGTACGAGACAGGCGTCGCCCGAGGATGCCTTCAACGAAAGCTGCCCGACTCTTATTCCTCAACAAGACCTGCTACAACGGGCTTTACCGAGTTAACAGCCAAGGACACTTCAACGTTCCCCACGGGCGGCATAAGCGTCCTCGCATTCTCGACCGAGCAGGACTACAAGAGGCATCCAAAGCCCTGACGAATGTAACGATTGAAGCTCTTGATTTCGAGGAGGCGTGCAACCGGGCACAGTCAGAGGACTTCGTCTATCTCGACCCGCCCTATCAGCCGCTGAGCGAGACGTCGGTCTTTACAAGCTACACACGAGATGGCTTTGGCATCGAGGAACAATATCGATTGCGCGAGGTATTTGAAAACCTTACTGCCCGTGGTGTCCCCACTCTGTTATCGAACTCGGACCACCCACTCATCCGAGACCTCTACAAAGGTTACTACCTGCAAGAAGTACCTATGGGTCGCAACATTAATTCAAAGGCAACCCAGCGCAGTGCTATCAACGAGCTGCTCATAAGTAACTTGGAACAGACTAAGAACGTGGGAGGAAGCCCATCTCTTGGCTCTGCTAGGACCTAACGCTCTTCAATCGGCCCTTTGCCAATTTACCTAGCTTGCAGGAACAGGGGCGTTAAGGAACTCTCCGATGGCTGCAGAATATGCCTGTGGGTGCTCAACGAGACCAGCGTGGGCACCCGGCAGCTGACGAAGTAAACCATTAGGCAGCGCCTCTGCCAGACCAGCTGCATCCGCAGCATCCACGAGGATATCCTCTTCCCCAACAAGTACGAGGGAAGGCTGCTCAATAGCCGACAACTTAGAAGTAGCGTCATAACCGAGAAAGGCCTGCCCCTGCCGGAGGTAAGCGTGGTCCTGAGCAGGGTAAGGGTCCTTGGTACCACTCTCGATAGCCTGACTTCGACGGGAGGGATCGGCGAGAAGTTCGGAGGTGTAGAGCCAGGGGGCAGTAAGCGCGAAAGACTGCTCACGACTCAGGCTGGAGCGGCGAGCGGCAGTCCACCCCTCTGTCACAAGGCGATGACGGCCACTGGGCCGAGCAGTGGCCCCAATCAGGACAAGATTCTCAACGCGGTCACTGTGTTCGGCGGCAAGTTCAAGAGCAATAGAACCCCCCATCCCGTAGCCCGCTACGCTTGCCCGCTCAACGTCCAGCATATCCAGGAGTTGGCAGGCATCATCCGCCATATTAGCTATGGAGTAAGGCTTATCCGGAGCACTACTGCGCCCCGACCCGCGGTTGTCGAAAGCAATAGCCCTGCGAGACAGCGAGAATGAGCGAAGTTGCAGCGACCAAAGCCCCGAATGGCCACCAAGTCCTGCTATCAGCAGTAAGGGGGGCGATCCCGAACCCGCTTCTTCATAGTAAGCAACAATATCTCGAAGCTGTACGTGCGGCATGACGGCGCTAGCCTAGCGGTGCAGCTGCCTATTGGCTATCAGGCCGACGGACCCACAAGCCCACGCTTATCAGCTTCTTCGATGATTTGGACCACATTAGTAGCAGCACCTTTGCGAATGCTATCCGTTACAGCCCAGAGGGTGATGGCCCCTGCACGGGAGCTGTCTGCTCGAATACGTCCCACCAGCACATCGTCATTTCCTGCGGCATCCAAGGGGGTTGGATAGCGCTCAGCACCAGGTTCGTCGACGACACGAACACCGGGCATATTCATGATCGCCTCGCGTGCCTCGTCAGGATCCACAGGATGCTCGAACTCAGCCCAGACGGACATGGCATGGCCAAAGAATGTGGGAACACGCACGCAAGTTGCACTAACTGCCAGATCTGGGGCATCTAAGATCTTGCGGGTTTCATTTGCCATCTTGGCCTCCTCTTTTGTGGAGGCATCCTCAGTGAAGACATCAACCTGGGGTACAGCGTTAAAGGCAATCTCACGCTTCTGAGTGCCGGAAGGTTCATGCCGACCCACCAGAGCAGCTGTCGTCTCAGCTCGCAAGCCCTCAACAGCAGCTGAGCCAGCCCCAGCCACCGCCTGATAAGTACTAACGATGATGCGCCGCAGAGGATTCACACGATGGATAGGGTAGAGCGCCATCACCATGGGAGTAGTCGTGCAGTTAGGTTGACTAACAATTCCGCGATGCCAGTCAAGCGCATGAGCATTCACTTCCGGAATAACAAGTGGTACCCCGGAGTCCATACGGAAGGCACTCGAATCATCGATTACAAATCCACCTCGATCACGTGCAAGTGGCGCATACTGCCGTGAGGCATCCCCTGAAGCCGAGAGAAATACAACCTCATCTTCACCAGTGAAGGAGTCGGACGAAGCCTCCTCGATCGTGATACTCGAACCGCGAAACTCGACCGTTGAGCCGGCGGAGCGCTTCGTTGCCAGGAGGCGTAATCGACCGACAGGAAAGTCGCGCTCATCAAGAATCTTGAGGAACTCGCGCCCGACGATCCCCGCACCCCCAACAACAGTGATGGCGTAGGACTTCATGAATGGCATGGTAGCGCACGGTCTCGTACGCAGAACTAGGTAACCGGGGAAACCCTACTCGACGACTGCGGGTTCGCTCTCGGGTTCGCTCTCTTGGGGCTCTAAATCAACAGTTGGAGCCTCAATTGCCTTGGGCTGCGGCTCCATATGTTCGAGACCAGCAATGCTAAAGCCGAGGTCACCTAACTCACAAAGAAAACTGCAATAGGTGAGACGCAGTGAACTGGTCGACTTTGAAGGGATATAGCGCAGCTCGCAACGGTTACACCGGAGCATTTCCTCGCTATCGGGACCAAAAGCAGGAACAGCGTCAGGACTAGTTGTTTCAGCCATCGCACAGACCATGCTAACGCTTCCTTGACCGACCGCAAGCAGCGGCAACACAATCTAGACAGTTTCTTGAAGAGGCAGGGTGAGGCTGGTAGCCTCATTAGGCCAAAACCTTGCGCGCAGCAGGCCTAAAGAGGGAGGGAATGCAGCGTCTGCAGTTCTGTTTCCAACAAAGCACTGAGCCTCGTCCTTGGTTTCTAGACGGCCATCGGTTGGCCGTGGCGTTCCTGGAAATGGTTGGCACAATCTTTGCCTTGGGGATCTATTTTTTCGCTCGCGGCGGGCGACCCGATGACATCGAATCCTCAGTAGGTCGAGGACTGCAGATCATCGATCTCGAAAAACGCCTCGGCATCTTCGCGGAACTGCATTGGCAAGAGGTTTTTCTCCAGTACGACATCTTGATGACTATCGCCAACCAGGTCTATGCGTGGGGTCACTACCCTGTTCTCGCGCTTATCGGGACTTGGCTAGCCATCAAGGACCCCTCACGCTTCCGCTTTTTACGCAACGTGATGCTGCTCTCCGGAGCTATCGGAATCGCTTCCTATTGGTTACTTCCAACGGCCCCGCCCCGGCTTATTCACCTCTCTGGAATAGATTTCGGCTTCGTTGATACCGTTCACGGAAGCGCAGAGGTGGTTTACCTGCAACCTGGTCCCTTCATAAACAACTTCGCCGCCCTACCCAGCTTCCACTTCGGCTGGATTGCCCTAGCCTCAGCAGGCATCTGGGTGAACACCAAAAGCCCATGGCTTAGGGCATTGGCCGTAGCCATGTCTTTACTTATGTGGTGGGCGATCGTAGTCACCGGTAACCATTTCTTCTTAGACATGTTGGCGGGTGCTTTCGTTGTGACCGTGTGCTGGATTGCAGTGGCCTACCTAGACCGAATCGGAATGAGTAACCGCATCAAAGAACTGTTGCATTTCGGCATTTCATACCTGCGAACAAACCTTAAAAATATGGTACGCCGTTGCATTAACAACTTTCGCTCATACTCCCGGGACAAGTTGGCTTAGTTGCCCAGGCTTGATTGCGGAGACTGGACGCTAGCGTATGACGTTTCCGGGGAACAAGACGCACCCGCTGCTCTTTTGCTGCACGACATTCCCGACGACCGGCGGGTCTGGCGAGACCTGGCCAGAAACATGGGTGAGGATTTCTGCACAATCGTGCCCGACCTGAGGGGTTTTGGGGAAAGCGGAGCACCATCAGATCTAGACACATCTCCGGAGTTAGACCAGTACGCGGGAGATCTTGCTGCTCTGCTTAGTGCTGAAGGCATTGAGACCTGTACCGTCGTCGTCGGGTCTGGCTTCGGCGCGGAAGTCGCTCTACAGCTCGCGCTGAGTTCTCCTGAGCGAATTGAGTTCCTGGTGCTCAGTGGTGCCAACCCGGTTAGCGACCACCCCACCTACGACGGACCACTAAGAGCCCGGGAAGCGCTACTTGCTGAGCAGGGTGGACTTGCCAGACGTTTCGGGATGGCGCGAGCAGCCAACAGAGCAACAGAGCATCTAACTAGAGCCTACATACGCTCGTCCATAAGAGGGCGGTACAAGCACGTAGAAGCTGCCGCCTTCGCAAGCGCGCACGAGGCGCGCGCCAGCCGTAATGCCGCCCTGCTAACTCAGCTGTCTTCCCTCACAGTGCCTACACTCATAGTGACAGGAGAAAACGACCCTCTCCTACCAGCAGCACATCTACTAGCTAAAACTCTCCCAAATGGACGACTCGTAACGCTAAGCAGATGCGGACATGGAGCACCGTTCGTCGCACCACGCGATTTCGAGGCAGCACTCGGAGCCTTTCTCGGGGATGTCCGCACGACAGAGGTCCACGCCTAGACCTCAATGCCTACAAGACGAGACTGCTATAATTGCCCCCCTCTTACGGCTGGCTAAGGAGTTGTCCACGCATGAAGCGCATTCTTGCTCTCCTCGTTCTCCTAGCGGTCGCCGCCTCAGTGGTGGTCGTAATGCGTCGCACCGCAGGGGTCGACGACTTTCTTGATGAGGACCTCGACTAGCTGAGCGACGCGCCACAATCTCCGCTCGAGCCCTTGTCAGGCTCTACCGCCACACCAGTCGTGACCGGGTATGGGGCCGTGACTGCATACGGAACCGGCGTGGAGAAGTTGTGGAAAGCACTAGTAGAAGGGCAGTCCCCTGCAACTAACTGGTCCCCTGAAGATAGCCCGGATACCTTCAGGGCCGGACCCATTGGGGACAACTACCGCCCCCACCCACGCATTCCCCGCAACCTTGCTCACTTCCTAGACCGGGGTTCAATGATAGGCCTCGATGCTGCCCTACAAGCAGTCGAGGCGGCGGGCCTAACGGCAGGAATCGCGGACTCACGACGCTTCGCAGTAACAGATGGGCTTGCATTTCGCGCCCCAGGACAGGCCACTCTGTTCGTACCGTACGGCCAGCTCGTAGCGCGAGCATTAGGCGTTAGGGGAAAGGTAATGAGCCTAACAGGAGCTGAGTCGAGCGGGCTCTCGGCCATAGCAGAGGCGGCTGGAATAGTGGCTCAGGGAGAGGCAGATGTAGTAGTGGCAGGGGCAGCACAGGCCCTACAGCCAGCCGTCCTTGCTCACCTTGCTCAACAAGACATGATCGCACCAGAGGAGGCTCACCCCCTCGACGCCCATCCCAACGGTTGCATCCCTGCTGAGGGTGCTGCTTACATCGTTGTGGAAAGCGAAAACCACGCGAGGGAGCGAGGAGCAACAGTTCACGCCCGCATCGCAGGAGCAACACGCACCTTCGACCCGTTAGCCGAACCACTAGACCCAAGTGATGCAACGGAGGCAGGACGCTCAATGCAGGCTGCCCTGGGGGCCGCAGGTTACCTGCAGAATCAAGTGGATCACGTTGCCTCATGCGCAGATGGACGCGCTTACAGAGACGCCTCTGACGCAGTTGGACTCACACGAACGTTCGGACGACACGTTTATTACGCCAGCGTTACCGCACCTGCAGGAGCTTTGGGCCAAACGCTAGCAGCTAGTGGCCCACTTGCAATGACCTACGCCCTAGAAGCAATGCGACTCCAACAGGTTGCACCGACAGCAGGTTTTCAGGAGTCACCCGAACGCTCTGACCTCAGTATCGTACGGAAGACCCGTGAGGAGCGGCTCGACTGCATATTAGTGACATCGCTTGGGCTAGGAGGCTCCAACGCAAGCGTCCTCCTCCAGCGCTAATTCTGGCCTTTCCTTCCGCATTTCCCAGCTCGCCGGTACGATGCTCTTGGTGGAGATCAGCTGGCTTGGACGCACATGCTTCCGCCTTCGTGGCCGCGAGGGCGCCGTTTTAACAGATCCCGTAGCGGCTTCTACCGGGTACGGGCTGGGACGGACTAGTGCTGAGGTCGTCACCCTCAGCCGTAGTGACGATCCTGAAATCAGCAACCATGAAGGTGTTCGTGGCGATCCTTTGGTTGTCGAGGCACCAGGGGAATACGAGGTTCGCGGAATCCTCATTACAGGTATCCCTATCCCCCGCGAAGACGGACGTACTATGGCATTCGCCTACGAGATTGACGGAGTGAACATCGTACATCTGGGGCTCCCCAGTACGTCACCAGACTCCAAAATCCTCGAGCGTTTTGAGAACGTAGATGTCCTGCTGATGCCGGTGGGTGGTGGTGGTTCGCTTTCAGCATCGGTAGCGGCGGATCTGATGCAACGTATAGACCCCAACATCGTGGTACCAATGAACTACCGCACAGACCTCGACAGCACTCACTTGGATCCAATAGACCGCTTCCTAAGCGAGGCAGGCAACACCCCCGAGCCCAATCCTCGGCTAACCGTGACTCGCGCTTCCATTCCTAGCGAACTAACAGTCGAAGTACTGAAACCACGCGGCAGTTAGCCCAAGCCTTTACCGGTTAGAGACAAGCGCTCCATAAGCTTCCGGTACCCGATCACGCAAAGCATGCGTGCTGGGAGCCATGTCTTTCCAACGGGCGTTTGCGCGATTGACCTGCGCAGCCATTGCCAAGTCAGTCCCGGCCGGCACGGCAGTGAGGGGAGCACCAGTAGGGGAGGTGATCACACCTCCTCCTGTCCAAGCCGCAGTGGTATACACACGATTCTCATCACTACGGGTGCGGGCCATTCGTTCATTCATTGGGTGCTCCCCAAAACTGGACCACGCAAGAACATCAGCCCCTTCAAGAGCCAGACACCGGCCAACCTCAGGCACAAGACCCTCATCTCCACAGAGAAGACCCACATTGCCGACATCAGTAGATATTACGGGCGCAAACGACTCACCCAAATCAATACCTCGTCCGTGCGTAGAGCGGTGCTCAAGAGTCTGGTCAGGAGTCACAAGAACGGCTACCTGTTCCATCGTGCAGCCATTGGTGGAGACGGCAAAAGCTAGCACACCGCCATTTACCTGAACCGCCTTTTCAATCGCCGGCATAGCAGTTTGCCAGCCCTCATTTCCAGACTCTCCCCCGATCACAATTAAATCGCAGTTTTGGGCGCGGAGTGCCTCATAACGAGAGACCAACATCGCCGCATCAAAACCGTCCCCGGAGCCCGGCAAAACTGCAATACGCCGGTTCTCGTCAGCGGGGACCATAGGCTCATCTAGGAAGGACTTGGCTGGGGAGTCTTCCCACGGTTCCATCAGACGACCGTATAGGTTCGGCCTGCGAGGAACGGTGGTGGAAAACGTCTCCACAGGGTCAATCACATAGGTGACCAAAGTATCACCTGTACTAGGAGCATCCACACGCGAATTGCCTTGGGGGTCGATTACGCAAGAGCGCCCCGCATAGACAAGCGTGTTTCCCTCCGGTCCCCACTTGTCGGCCGCTGCTACCCAAACACCGTTTTCAAAGGCACGTGCGGGCATGAGGTACTCACACTGTGTAGTGCTTAGTTCCTCAATATTGCTTGCCCAAGAGACCCACGCGGTCAGATCAAGGATTATTTCGGCCCCGTTAACAGCAAGGGCTCGAGCAATCTCCGGCTGACGACCGTCTGCGCAAATCAGCACACCAAAGCGAGTGAACCCAGCATCGAAAACGGGGAAAGCTTCACCTCGCCTAAACCAACGGTTATCGAAATGCCAGAGGAAGCCCTTGTCGTACCTTCCAACCATTTCCCCGGCTGGATTGAAAATGACCCCGCTGTTCGTCAGTGAACCATCTTGATGGGGAACAGCCATACCAGCAGCCAGCCAGTAGCCATACTCACGTGCCTTAGCCCCAAAGAGGGCTGCCACCTCCGCGAAGGGACGCACCCCTGGCTTCGAATACGGGTCGGAGTCCTGCACGTAGTAGGCGGGATAAGCACATTCAGGGAGTGCCACAAGCTGGGCACCAGCTTCACCAGCCTCGTCTAAGGCCCGTAGCAGACCTAGAAGGTTCTCCTCTGCCCTTTCAAGATCGAAGGCACGGACCTGGCAACAGGCAACTGTAAATGGTTCCAATGTCGCCTCCACTCCTGATTTCGCACGCATTCGGGTACGTTGCTAGACTCGCTCTCGGAGAGGTGTCCGAGTGGCTTATGGTACCGTTCTCGAAAAGCGGTGTGCAGCAATGCACCGGGAGTTCGAATCTCCCCCTCTCCGCCACCTAGCTTGGGATAAGTTGTAGCTGTCACTGCTGGTAGTCTGCGGCGAAAGCATTTTGAACAGATAAATTGGCATTTCTATTCGCCAGGGTTGGTCGCGTCAGGATGAGCGTCATAGCGGGGTAGATAGGGTTTCAAATCAAGTACAGGTGTACCGTCAATAGCATCGAGGCCAAGCACTCGCAACGTTTTTTGATCTAGCCCAAGCAAACGCACGGCAGCCACCCCAAGGTGATTGGGCCGGAGTTGACTGCGAGTCGCAAAGATTCCCGTCTCCAAACCCTCAACCGTAACCGACAAGGGCTTCTCGGGAGCGTTTACAGCCAAGTCCATATAAAAGACGACAATTAGGTGGCTAAATTCCTCAATTCCCCGAAGCCCTTCCGCAAATTCAGGAAGCAGAACGATACGACTCTCAACATGTTCCCAGCCATGAGGCCGAGGCTTATGTACTTCGTTCTGCACCCATCCGATCGCGCCCGAACTAATCCGTTCTGGTGGATGTGGTCGTTCGAACTTGCGAAAGCGATCAATGAGTCCCATAGGAGCCTAAGGCCCTTCCAAGTCGACCACCGTGTCTAAGGCAAATTCAAGAAAAGGAACAGGCAAGAAACCTCTTAAAACCATACCTTCGTAGGTTCTCATTCCAGTATAGGGATGGATAACACCAAAGACCTCTCTGAAATACCAAAGGAGCCTAGTGTTTATGGGCATTTTGACCCTTTCTAAGCGGCCCAGAAGCTGGCGGCCAAGTCCCTTTTTGTGATAAAATGCACAACAATCCTAACAATAATCGCGGGCGCACTCGGTGCGTCGCGGTACACCCCCCGACAAGGCAGCATATGGCGATAGAACAGGCCAGCTCAAGCACCTACACCGCAGCTAATATTCAGGTGCTCGAAGGCCTGGAGGCGGTTCGCCGTCGACCCGGTATGTACATCGGGACTACTGACAAGGCCGGTCTCCACCACCTGGTTAAAGAGCTCGTTGACAATGCTGTTGATGAAGCTATGGCAGGCTTCTGCGACCGCGTAGAGGTTACCTTCCGTGCGGATGGCTGGTGCACCGTCAGCGACAACGGTCGAGGCATTCCTGTAGGCGTTCAGAAACAAACGGGTAAAACTGCTGTAGAGACGGTGATGACAGTGCTGCACGCCGGCGGAAAATTCGGCGGGGGCGGATACAAGGTATCTGGCGGACTGCATGGAGTAGGCGCAAGCGTTGTAAATGCACTAGCCGAAGAAATGTCGGTCGAGGTCGTTCCGGACCCAGAGGCCCAGGGTAAAAAGCACGGGGGCAAGATTTACCGCCAAGATTACTCGCGCGGTGAGGCGCTCAATAAGCTCGCACCCAAGCCCCTTAAGGAAGACCGTCACTCCGGCACAACGATTTCTTTCAAGCCAGACTCAGAAGTATTCGACTCCACCTCGTTCGATTTCGCGATTGAGGCTGATCGGCTGCGCCAATACGCCTACCTAACGAAAGGCACCTGGTTCCGGCTATTTGATGAGCGCGATGGGCGCGAGATGAACTACTACTTTGAGGGCGGCATTCAAAGCTTTGTGCGGCATGTGAACCGGGATCGAACCGTGCTCAACCACGATCCCGTTTATGTTGAGCGAGAGGTCGAGGGGAACTCGATCGAATGTGCGATCCAATACAACGACGGTTTCAATGAATCGGTCTTTACCTTTGCGAACGGAATCAACACGATTGACGGCGGCGCCCATTTGACTGGATTCCGCAGTGCTCTGACTCGAGTTCTAAACGACTATGCACGTAAGGCTAAGGTTCTGAAAGACGGGGATTCAAACCTTAGCGGTGAAGATGTACGCGAGGGACTAGTAGCAGTTGTCTCGGTTAAGCTGCCAGAGCCGCAGTTCGAGGGTCAGACGAAGACTCGTCTAGGCAATGCCGAAGTCTCTGCACACGTGCAAGGCGCACTAGGTGAGGCGCTCACACAGCATCTCGAAGAGAACCCCTCAGATGCACGACGCGTCATCGAAAAAGGAATGACCGCTGCGCGGGCCCGCGAAGCCGCCCGAAAAGCGAGAGACCTCGTTCATCGCAAAAGTGCCTTAGAGAGCGGGAACCTGCCCGGTAAGCTGGCCGACTGCTCCAGCCGAGACCCAGAGGAGTCGGAGATTTTTATCGTCGAGGGTGACAGCGCAGGCGGGTCAGCTAAGCAAGGACGGGATCGCCACACCCAGGCCATCCTGCCCCTACGTGGGAAGATCCTAAATGTTGAAAAGGCATTCCCAGAAAAGATGCTTGGTCACGAGGCTATTCGCCTCATCATCGCTGCCCTGGGCACAGGCATCCGCGATACCTTCGATATCACCAAGCTGCGCTACCACAAGGTCATAATCATGACCGATGCGGACGTGGACGGAGCCCATATTCGGACGTTGCTCCTGACTTTCTTCTTCAGGAACATGGTCGAATTAATCGAGAGAGGTAACCTCTACATCGCCCAACCGCCCCTCTACCGCCTGCAACAAGGCAAGAACACCAACTACTTCTTTTCCGACGCAGAACTCAAGGATTTTCAACGGGGAAAGAAGCAAAAGGGCAATGTGCAGCGCTTTAAGGGGCTTGGTGAGATGAATGCCGACCAGCTCTGGGAGACAGCACTGAAACCGGATTCAAGGATCCTTTTGCAGGTCACTATCGAGGATGCTACCGCGGCAGACCGCATCTTTTCAGAGCTAATGGGTGAGGACGTCAGCCATCGACGACGCTTTATTCAAACCCATGCTAAAGAAGTCCAAAACCTGGACGTATAACAAGTACTCCTGTGGGCTTCCACATACTGCTGGCGGGAGTGCATGGGAGTCGAACCCACCCCTCGCCGCGCTGGCGACGAGGCGACCGTTTTGAAGACGGCGAGGACCACCGGGCCCTATCCACTCCCCCGCAACAACAATCCTACCGCGCAAAACAAGAGCAGTTTTAGGCTGCCGTTGGTACATCCCTATATGTAGGGCAGCACCTTTTCTGCAAAGAGCCGGGCTGGTTCGCGAGTATCACGGCCAAAGAACTCAATCACAAACATGTCACAACCCACCTCACGGTTGGCTGCTATCTGGTCACGAATACGCTCAGGGCTACCAGAAAGGGCTAAGGGACCCGTCGGGTCGCCCAAGTGGCCACCAAAGATGCGCTGGGCTCGATCAATCAGCGGGCCAGCTGCTTCCTCGTCCGGAGCGATCGTGACCAGGCACTGCTGACTCACGATGATTTCGGATGGATCTCGCCTGAGGGCAGCACAATGCTCACGCAGCACCGAAACCTTTTGTGCAAGATCCGAATGGTGCCCCGCCAAATTGTTATAGATATCAGCATGCTCCGCTGCGATACGCATAGTCACCCTCTCACCGGCACCCCCAATAAGAATAGGGGGCGTACGGGGCGGCTTCGGCTCACAAACGAGGTTCTCGACTCGCACGTGCCTACCTTCAAATGTCACAGGGTCTTCGTGAGTCCACATGCGCTTCAACAGGACCACGGTTTCTTCCAGCTGACGAAGCCGCTCCCGCGTGGAGAGGAAGGGCACTCCAAAATCAGTAAACTCCCGTTCCATCCAGCCCCCCCCTAGGCCGGGAATGATTCTCCCTCCGGCAATTTCATCGGCGGTCGCAATCATCTTTCCCAAGTGAGCTGGGTTGCGCATTCCCGCTGGGGTAACGAGCGTCCCAATTTCGACCCGCTTGGTTATCGCTCCCAAAGCAGCTATAGCTGTCCACGCTTCGAGGATAGGAGTTTGGGGAGACTGTGGTCCATAGAGATGGTCATTGACCCAGATGGAGTCAAAACCAAGCGACTCAAACTCCAGTGCAGCAGCACTCGCCTCCCCCCATGTGCGCTTTATCTGCGGCACATTGACACCGAAATGGACTTTATGAGTGCCTTGCATCATGGCCTTCCTGCGGCGAGAGCCGCAACGAATGCATTCTACTGGTCAGTTAGCGCGGGACTGTCTTTGACCAAACAACCTGCGAAGAATGTCCAGAAACCCAACGATACAATGCGGAGTAATGGTCAATCTTGCGAGCTACCTGTTCTGGACTGGCTTTGCCCTCGCTGGGATTTCCTCAGCGACGTACTTAGCCCATGTGGTAAGTGCATCCCTTTGGCTGCAGCGATTGCGCGCCGCCCAGGCCCCAGCCGACACAATTGCGGTCTCACCCCTGACAGGGGCGCCCAATGCAGGGCTTGGGCGACTGGCAACAACTTTCGCATTGCTTACCGCTATCGCATTAACGGTATCTCTCACAGCCCGCTGGATCGCAGTAGAGCATGCCCCGCTTTCAAACCTGTACGAATACACCATCGCCCTTGGCTGGGGAGTGTCTGTCGCCTGGCTTATATTCGAGCGGACTGCCAACGCACGACGCTTCGGAGTAATTGCATTACCCATCGTGGCAACCCTGTTAGGTATAGCAACACTCTTCCCCGATGAAGTCATCCCTTTGATTCCGGCCCTCCAAAATGGTCCACTGCTGACCCTCCACGTAACCGTAGTCATGGCTTCCTATGCGGTCCTAACAGTGGGGTTCAGCGCGGCTGCTATCTACCTGGTACAGGGGGGTGAAGGGCGTCGACGGTTCGCCTCGCTACCGAGCGGGGAGGCCGCTGGCGACCTAGCACATCGGGCAGTAGTCGTAGGATTCCCAATGCTGGCACTGGGCATCGCCCTGGGTGCCTGGTGGGCGAATAGCGCTTGGGGCCGCTACTGGGGCTGGGACCCAAAGGAGACGAGCGCACTGGTCGTGCTGCTTGCATTAGCCGCCTATTTCCATGCTCGCGCTGGAGAGGGTTCTGTTGCGGGAGCAGCCATCATCCGCTGGTTCGTCCCAGCCCGCCTCCGACGCAGCTGGAGGCCGGACCCTATGTGGTGGCTAATCGCTATGTGGGCACTGATGCTTTTCACTTACTTCGGGGTGAACCTATGGATCACAGGCCTGCATAGTTACGCAGGGGTATAGGAGTAGATC
>CEUS01254659.1_pt1 | contig 25400 bp, 24 predicted proteins | sample 427031 | NCBI WGS metagenome assembly CEUS01 (sample SAMEA2622837, study PRJEB7988) | marine metagenome | biome: marine biome (ENVO:00000447); feature: marine epipelagic mixed layer (ENVO:xxxxxxxxx); material: "saline water (ENVO:00002010), including plankton (ENVO:xxxxxxxx)" | depth 140 m | reverse complement strand
ACATCGAACCCCCCGTACTCAGGAAACCAACCTTCGGGCGTCTGGTGGGCCAGCAGCTCCGCCTGCATCCCCACAGCAATCCCTTCCCAATCCTGCCGGCCGTACAAGACTGCAGCGGCTCTCACCGCCGCAGCCGCAATCGCGCGCTGGTTCTCACAATACACGTCGCTTCGTTTGGCCAAAGCCGCCACCGCTCGCTTGACCGTGGAATACACGCGGGTCTTTTCATCCGAAACCCAGTGCCTCCACGCCGGGTCGTTCTCTGCCAGGATGAGGGTCAGCACCACACAGGCCAGGGAGAATCCGGTCGCTACGTAACTCCCCTCGAAAGGATACCACTCGTCGAAAGAGCCACTGCGCCTTTGGCAGCGGCTCCATTGCGAGAGCGCCCCGGTGAGATCTCCCTTGTCCACCGGTGCGTCGAACTCAACGCTTGCTACAAACGCCGATAGAATCCCATTGAAATACATAGCATCGGGGAAGTCGCGCTGCGCTCGGTAGAACCAGTAGGGTTTGTCGAGGGAACCCCGTGAAGGATGGCCGGGCTCCCGGTTCATGAGCGTGAGAAATCGACCCAGGGAGGACTGAAACTCGTGGCGGTAGGTGTCCTTATATGCGCCGTGGACGTGCTGGTCGGGGTTATTCAGCTTTCCGCACTCCGGGCTGTGGTAGCCTCGGTGGCCCGCCGCAAGACCACGAACAACCCCTCCTTTCTGAGAACCTGTGCAGTCCCAACGTGGCTACCAAATCCATCTTTCACACCACCCACGAGAGGGATGCTGGGTGGCACGGAGAAGGGTCAAGCACCTCACTACGTCCCTCCACCACCGATCGGTACTGCGTTAGCCCGGGCCTGGTCCATCGCAGATTGCGCCGCCTCGAGTGCCTCGACGATCTGAAGTCCGTGGCGCCCATCCGTCAGTGGGCGCTCTCCTGTTTCGATGCAGTGTGTGAAGTGCTCACACTGTAATTTTAGCGGCTCAGCGAAATCGAGTTTCGGAACAAGGACATCGCCAGCCCGCACGAGTAACTGAAACTCGCCGAAACTCTCGTAGGACCCCAGGGGAGCGTTGCCTTGCACCGGCCTGGCCACTCCCTTGTCGTAAAGCACGACCCGTCCCTCAAGGCTGACATCGTCGTAGACCACCATCTTTTCACTCCCCACGATTGTCATCCGTCGGACCTTGTGGGGATCCAGCCAGCTGATATGGACGTTGGCACCTACTCCTCCCGGAAAATCGAGAGTCATGAAGACCGCATCTTCGATATCGGGCTGAACGTACGAGTAACCTCGCGCAACCACTCGCTCGGCAGGCATACCCAGCCAGTAGTAGAGGATCGAAAGATCGTGCGGCGCAAAGTTCCAGAGAGCATTCACATCCTGCCGTATGATTCCGAGGTTCAATCTCTGCGAGTAGATGTAATAAATCTCCCCCAGTTCCCCAGCCTCGAGGTACTCTTTGACTTTGCGGACCGCCGCGTTAAACAGAAACACATGGCCCACCATGAGCGTGAGGCCAGCTTTTTCCGACAGTGCGATCAGCTCGCGGCAATGCTCGCTGCTATCAGCCAAAGGCTTCTCAACCAAAACGTGTTTACCAGCTTTCAATGCCGCCGAAGCAAGTTCGAAATGGGTGGACACTGGCGTGGCGATGATGACACCGTCCACCTCGGAATCTGCCAGAACGGCCTCATAGTCCTGCTGCAGTTTCACACCCGTGTGCACCCGTGCAAGCTTCTCCAACAGCTTGGGTTGCACGTCACAGAGCGTGTGCAAGCGCGCGTTAGGAAGCGCCGCAATGTTGCGTGCCAGGTTCGGTCCCCAATGGCCGAGTCCGACGACAGCTAGGTTGATCATGAGCTATAGAACTCCGTCACAGCTTCCACGACCTGCAAGGTCTGGTTATCAGTCAACTCGGGGTATAGTGGCAGCGATATGACTTCTGCCGCCGCCTGCTCAGCGGTGGGGAGACTGAACTGGTTCCACCCACGTCGCACCATGGCTGGCTGCCGGTGGAGAGGTATCGGGTAGTGAACCCCGGCACCGATGCCTCTCGCGCGGAGGTGAGCCAACAGGTCATCACGTTGCTGTGAACGAATCACGTAAAGGTGGTGTGCGTGGCGTGAATCTGGAGGGTCATAGGGAACCACCACGGCCCCGCCGTCGAGCAGTTCTGTGTAGCGCCGCGCGTGAGCGCTGCGTGCCTGAGTCCACGCATCGAGATGCGGCAACTTCACCAGGAGCACGGCTGCCTGCAGTGCATCGAGCCGCTCACCCCACCCGAACTCGGAGTGCTCGTGCTTGCTGGTGCGACCGTGGTCGCGCAAGCGACGCACCCTTTCCAACAATTCATCGTCGTTCCCCGTCACCATTCCCGCATCGCCGTACGCGCCGAGGTTCTTGCCCGGATAAAAACTGAAGCATCCGAGATGCCCCATGGCGCCGCAACGTCGCCCGCGGTACTCCGCACCGTGGGCCTGAGCAGCATCTTCTATGACCATCAATTCGTGGCGACTAGCTATGTCCAACAGTGGGTCCATATCCGCAGGACGCCCATAAAGGTGGACAGGAACTATCGCCCGTACTCGCCCATTGCCGGCAGATCGAGACCCTCGGTTCCGATCAATGACCACATCTTCGACACAGTTCGGGTCCAAGTTGTAGGTGGCCATATCGATGTCGACAAAAATGGGGGTGGCCCCAACCTGCTGAATGGCTTCCGCGGTGGCGAAGAACGTGTAGGCACTCGTCACAACTGCATCGCCCGGACCAACACCACATGCCTGGAGTGCAAGCCGAAGAGCCGCCGTACCGGACGCCACTCCTACGGCCTCGCGCACCCCTATGTAATCGGCGAAAGCTCTCTCGAAATTCGCAACTTCATCGCCCAGTATGAAGCCCGTATGGGTCAGAACCCGTTGAACCGCAGTATCGATTTCTGGCTTGATCAGAGCGTATTGGGCCTTTAGGTCGACCAGGGGAACTCCCATGATTATCGGCTTCCATCTTCGGTCTGCGCCAACTTGTACGCTTCGAGTGCCGCCACGTCTTTGATGACCTGGGCGGGGTTGCCGACAACCACCTTTTCGTCTGGAACATCCCTCACTACCACTGCCCCAGCTCCCACGATCGCACCCCGGCCGATCACTACTCCCGGAAGCAGCGTCGCGTTAGCACCTATCTTCGCTTCCGACATCACATGCGGCCCCCGGAGGCTAGACTTCGTTGTGGGGCTCAATGGATAGAGCGCGTTTGTGAACACGACATTCGGCCCAACCCAGGCGGCTTCTTCGAGTATGGTGTATTCCGGTATGAAGACATTCGAATGGATACGAACGTGATCCCCGATCTGTACGTGATGCTCGATGATAGAATGGCTGCCGACGCTCACATGGTCGCCGATCTCGTTCATCTCCCGGATCATCACGCCGTGGCCCGTCTGGAAGTGGCTGCCGATTTGGTTGCCGGAATAGATGACGGTGTGCGAGCGAATCAGCGCCCCGGCGCCGATCCACGTCTCTAATTCCCCGAACTCCCTACCCTGTGGGGGGTGACCTAAGACCACATAGCTTCCGATCCTGGAATCCTGGGTGAGATGTACCCCTGGATAGACATCACCTGAGGGGGAAGCGGGACTCACTCCCTAATCTCTGACGGGCAGGGTTCTTCCCTTCCCCGATTGTCGAGCCAGGGAAGATGTTGTCGGAGTGTCTGTACCGTTTCCTCGAGGTGTTCACGCCGGGACATTCCCACGACTACGGATCGGATCTCTGGAAACTGACCCAAATAGCGGTAGGCCTCATCCGGGTGGAGGTGGCCAGAGGCCAGCGTGGACATGGCCACGAAATCGAGGCCGGGTCGCCGCACTGTCTCGGCGCACTGCTCGAGGGATGGATTGACGTAGAACCCTGCCGCATTGAGAGACGCCATGACTAGTGGATTCGTCCACCCCATGGCTTCGAGCCTATCCCGGAGCAGAGGGAGATTCTTGGTGGTCAGTCCTGCCTGAACACCATATGTCTCTTCGACATGGCGACGATAGATGGTGAGGATATGCTCAAGACCCAACCCGAGAGCCAGATCAGTGAGCGCATCGTGGAGGAAAACTGCTCCAAGTTTGAGGTTCTTGAAAGGAAGCAACTCTACGTCGAGAAGGAGTCGTAGCATCTGCTCCAGGTCATTGTGCATGACACCCTTGCCTCCTTTGAGCATCAGCGCGAGACGCTGTCCCAGCGGCGCCTGTCCCAGGGTGTCGAAAATCAGATTTGCAAGGCCCTTTTCATTCGAACCCCGAACGTACTTCTGGATGTATGGAACCAACGGATAGATGCGGATGCGGGACACCAATTCTGACTGCGCCGCCAACACTCTGGACACCTCCGCAGCGCGCGGATGCGTCGACATCATCACCGCCGAAACACCAATATCGTCGCACAAACGAAGAACGCCGACGATGTTCTCCACGTTCGCGAATTTCTCTGCCTTCTCCGCCCCTCGTGTCTGCGAGAGGTGGTCGACGCCAAAGAACGAATTGTGACCGGCGATGATCGGGTCAATTGGTTCAATTGCAGTCATGCGGACACTTCCTCCGGCGCGCCGTTAGCCGCTGATGAAGTGTAGACAGCGTCTACGATCCGCTGCACATGAATAGCCTGGTCCATGTCGATGTCACCGGGTCTTTCCATGCGCACGGCATCCAAGAATGCTGCGTCCTCACGGGTGTACTGCGGACCACCGATATCGATTTCCACGGGGCGATAGAGATCGACGGCGTTCCAGACATTCCACCCCGGGGAGAGCTCACCGAACCCTCGTTCCAGATATAGCCGAACGGTGTCATCCGTCACGATCAGGTTTCCGTCCACGCCCTGAAGCTCGATGGTAATCTCTACCATCCGCCTGAATCGTACCGACCAGGACGAATCAACCCAACCGGTGACACCGCTCGAAAACTCGAGAAAGATGTGGGCGAAATCCTCGACCTCCTGAGAATAGACGCTCTGTACGCGCCCGTTGACCCGAGCTACAGGCCCCAGGTACCAGGTGAGGAGATCCAGCAAGTGGGATCCCTGACTGAGCAAGACTCCACCGCCCGACAAGGTCTTGTCATAACGCCATCCCTTGCCACGGCGAAAAAGCTGTGAAACGTAGATGGTTGCCGTCACGCGCTGGATCGGCCCGAGACATCCGGAGCGGACCAATTCGCGCCCCTTGACGAAGGAATCCACGTACCGCGTCATGTAGCCGACCATGTGGGCCATGCGACGTTCACGAAGTTGCTGGACCAGTCCTTCTGCCTGCCCTGCGTCCGTGGTCAGCGGTTTTTCCACAAAAAACGGCAGCCTCTTATCCACGCACGCCATACACATCGGCACGTGTTGGTCCACGGGCGTAGCGATCACCACGGCGTCGAGCTCGGCAGAGCGGATCATGTCCTCAGCGTCCGTGAACATTTCGACCGAGCCGGTCAACTCCCCCAGCGCCGAGCGAGCCCACTTGGAGGGATCTGCTGCCGCGACCACCCGACTCCCTCGCAAACCGTTGAGGATGCCCGCATGCACCAGGCCCATTTTCCCGAGACCCGCAATCCCCACCCTGATCTGCGGGTCAATCATGCTTCCACTCCTTGACCGACTCTGAACTGTCGCGAGGCCTAGCCGTGTAGTCGAGCCTGTCAACTCGCGATTTTATGTCTTTCGCCAACTGGACTGTGAACCCGAAGGAAAAGAGCTGAACCCCAACCATGACCAACAACGCGATGAGCACGAAGGATGGTAGACGCGTGAACATTTGCTTGACCTCGAATCCGGCCTGCCCGGCGATAAAAAAGAAATACAGGACAGCGGCGGAAATAAGCCACAAACCCAACGTATAAAGCCAGCGAATGTGAACGCCGGACCGAACGAGCAATATCGGAAGGGTGTACATGATATATTTCGGAATAGATCCCACGACGCGTGATTTTCCTTGTAGCCTAGGTCGCCAACTCGAAGGAACTTCGACAATACGAAATCCCTTCTCATGAGCGTCGATGATAGACTCCTGCACGTATGTGTGTGTGCCTACGATGTCGAACTCTCGAACCACCTCCGGCCGCATCGCCCGAATACCACCGTGTGAGTCCGTGATGGGAAGTCCCGTGAACCCACGGAGGATTCGGGCGAGAATGCTCGTGCCGATCCGATTGATCCAGCGATAGGGGTATTTGACCAGGCTGGGTTCCACAAAGCGCGATCCAAGCACCAGGTCGGCCTCGTTGGCCGCCAGCGGGGCGAGAAACCTGCCGAGTTCCCCTGGATCTGACTGCCCGTCAGCATCCATGGAGACAATAATCTCGGGATCAAAGGCCAGACTGGCTTTCCACCCACGCTGCATAGCATATCCGAGACCCTTCCCCCCACCGATCACGACGTGAACACCCATCCGGCTTGCGATCGACCGGGTGGCGTCATTGGAATCGTCGACAATGATTAGCACCGGGTCCCTGAGTCCCTCCTCAGCGAACGCACCCCGGATCTCGCTAATCACGGACTCGATGGTTGCCTCCTCGTTAGCGGTCGGCAACACCACGCAGATCTGCCATTGGCGTGGATCCGAGGAAAGCTCAACGTCAGGCTTGATAAACAGTGGTCAGATTCCTTTGCTCAAGGGTTACCGGTAATCGTCACGTGCATAGGGTCCGTCGGGCGCTGACCAACCGAGCGGTCCATCAGAGCCGCAACACTTCAAGAGGTGCGGCATCAACGGGCAGGCAGCGTACCAGGTCGAGCACTCGCGCACCGGCGGGACACAGATCAATTAGCCTCTCAGCCGTGACAATGGCCTTCCCGACGACAATCAACGCCGGCTTGGACGGGTCGTCTGTAACGAGGTCCTCGAGATCCTCCACAAGGAGACTTACCAGGTGGGGAATATGTTCCTCGACGTACCGAAGGTTCCGCCCCTGGAGCATCTCCAGTCGCACCTCGGGATCGAAGATCTGTATCTCGAAGCCCTTGCCTAACAGTCGCTCCGCTAGCTCCACAAGGGGACTCTCGCGTAGGTCATCGGTTCCGGACTTGAAACTCAATCCGATGAGTCCGATGCGGCGCCTATCGGCACCCCCGATGAGATCCACCGACCGGGCAATCACGGACTCGTTACTCGGGCCAACGGCAGAAAGGAGCGGCGTCGGAATTCCGTGGATCACAGCCGTCCGGGTAAGTGCTCTGAGGTCCTTGGGCAAGCAAGAGCCACCGAACGCGTAACCCGGGCGGAGATACGCCGGAGAGATATTGAGGATGCGGTCCTCGCACAGCATATCCATGACGCCGCCGCCATCCGCATGAAAGACCCTCTCCAATGCGCCAATCTCGTTTGCGAAAGCCACCTTCATGGCGTGGAAAGAGTTGCACGCGTACTTGAGAAGCGAAGCCGTACCGGGCGACACGGCGACGAAGGGAGCATCGATTCCGGAGTACAGCTCCCGGAAAACCGGGATAGCCTTCGCGTGATCCGTCCCCACCACCAGGTACGGAGGATTGAGGAAGTCCTCTATCGCGTTGCCTTCCCGGAGGAACTCGGGGTTGAGGGCGAAGAAGACATCCTTCTCCCAACGCTCGGCAAGGGGTCCACTCGCAAGAAGCGGCAGGACTTCAGCAGCCAACTGCGGGTGCGGCAGGGTGGAGCGGAGAGCGATGACGTAAGGATTCGGGTGCCCCCGAAGCGCTGCTGCAACGTCTTCAAGCACCCGCTGGATCTGGACGGTCTCGCAGGTTCCGTCAGTTCTACTGGGCGTCCCGACGCAAATCAACGCGATATCTGTATGCGGGATTGCCTCTTCCGTCGTGCTCACGGGAATCACACTGCCGGTCCGGATACCTTCTCCCAGCAGCTCATCGAGACCTGGCTCAGCCACGGGCGTACAACCCGCACGTAGCGTACGTAGCTTCTCGTCCGAGATCTCTACCAGCCAAACCTGGTGCCCGAGGCTGGCAAGACATGCCGCGGAAACGCAGCCGACATACCCCGCCCCAAACAGAGCTATATTTATGGTCTCTCACTCTCCTTCAGAGCAGGTTCCCCACCCACTCCCATTCGCCGTGCGGCAAGAACTCCCGCGAACAGCCAGAACGCTGAGTTCTCGACACTAAAAAGGTTGAATGCGCTGAAAAACGACAGGCAGAGGGTGGCAGGAATGTACGCTGCGCAGGCTAGGCCAAGGCCGCGGACGAACCTGTCTTGCCTGGAATGATAAATACCCCAGGCCATACCCATGAGCGCCACCAGAAGCCAGCCATAAGCCACAAGCCCAAGCACTCCTTGATCTGTCAAAAGCTCGATAAAGTAGTTGTGGACATCATACGACCCCAAGAGTATTGCGCCCATCGGGCCGAATTCTCCGCTGTGCTGCGTGAAGATTCCACCTCCACCTCCGAACGGCACGACCCAGGTGTATTCTTGGATGAAATTCCAAGCGGCACCCCAGATGGCGACCCGGCCTGAGGTGTACTCGCTGATAACCGACCAATCAGAAGAAGCCACAGTCCCTAACGTGAATACGCGGTCCCAGACGGTGGCGGGTAGCCAGAAGGGTGTGAGGATTAACCCCACTACCCCCACCCAAATAAGCTTGCGGTACTCGGTCAACGCCAATACAACGAGAGCTACAGCAGCAGCCAGGTAAGCGGCCCGGGTGAAGGAGTACAGGAGCGTTGCTATCGACGCCACCGATCCGGCTAGGATAAGCCCACGAAGCCACTTTCTGGACGTATAGGTGAACGCGAACACCGCAAACGGAATAGCCAGGGCTACGACGCGGCCGTGACCGGCCAGCATGCCAAGCCTTGTCGTAATGGTGCGCGCTCCCATGTCCAGGGACACGCCACCGACTAAAGCACTGCCGAACACTAAGCTGCCGATACCGACCGTCGCGAGCAGGCTGTACAGTCCCCACCTAACCTCGCGATCGCGCATGGGGAGGTTCGTACCTACGAAGAAAAAGATCAGTGGCAGGAGCGGAATGGCAAAGTAGCCGAGAATGAAGGACCCCAGATCTCCCATGGGAGGGGAGCCAGGCCGCAGTCGAGCACGCACAATCGCGATCATCGCCAACAATAGGACGGCTATCATGGGCCCAAAAATGCGTCGGTCCCCGACCAGTGGCCTGTGCTCCTTCAGGGATCGCACGGCCGTTCCCACGAGGGCTCCGAATAGCAGAAGGATAAGGGGATCAAGGCCCGGGATGCCCAGCATCCTGCCTGGAAGGAGACCGTGAAAGGGAGCGATGGCAACCAAGACCGGGAACGCCAGCGCCGGCAGCAACGGCATGGCAAAAGCTACAAAAACCGCGACCAGGCCACTCAGGGCCATCACCACCGACCGCTCTGCGACAAGAGGAGGGACGACCATTCCCGCAATCAGGGCAGCGAGAAAGACCGCGGGCATGGTTCCCGAGGTCAATACGGGACGGTTAAGCGCCAGACGATTCATCTCTAAGACGCTCCGTCGGGATCCCCGCAGGCGGCGTGATCCGATACACCTTCACTTCGGCCGACCGCGTCGGCCCATTTGGGACGGGGAATGTGGTAATTAGCTCCCAGCGCTCCTCGATCGCACTGTAGAATTGGTGGGAGCTTGGGAAGGCCTCCCGGCCTGTCGGAGTGAAGAACCGCGAATACCAGTGGCTGGACGTCACAAAATATTGATAACCTTCTCGCTCGAAGAACTCCGGATAGAGGGGAGTCACCATTGTGTTCCTGGACGCCATGGCGGCTGCAGATGTCGATTCGGCCTCCGAGGACTTCCAGGTCGGCTGATGAACCATGAGGAGATCATAGGTCTGTGTTCGGGACCGCTCGGCTACTTCTATCATCAGACGACGGTAGGTCGAACGAGCATCTGCGATATACTCTTTCCCCAACATAGTCTTCTCGTGTTCACTCCTGGCCGACTCTTCCCAGCGCGCCCTGAGGCTAGCTACCGTCGGCTTCAACTGAGGTCCGTAGTTGTCTACCGCGATGCGGGTACCTGGTGGGATATGATCCTCAATCCACCTCTTAGCTACGTTCCGATTGTCCGGAGCGATGAAGGCGAGATTCGTCCACACAACGCTGGCCGCTGCCGGAGCGAGCACGATCAGCGCCACAAATGCTACTGTCGCGGTCTCCCCGATCCGCACGGGGATTCGCCGGATCCAGGTGGCCAAACTGTCTATCCCCACACCGACCAACAGGGCCAAGACCGGAGTGACAGGGAGGATATACCAGAACTTGGCCGCCGAACGCGACATCACGACAAAGTAGACGATCACCGCACCAAGCGTTACCCACCGTGCCCAGGTCGGTCGGAAGGCACAAGAAAGCAGGCCGACAAGGGCTGCCCCTGCCAACGTGGGACCGAACACCGCAGGATCAACTAGGTACCCACCGAACCGGAGCGCCCCAATCCCAATAGTGCCTTCTGCAGAGATCTGTGTGGAATTGAACACGGTGTACATCAGATCACGAATGACGGCGTCCAATTCGAACAATAGATAGGGAAACCCGATCAGCAGGCCAGCAGCGAAGGCTCCCAGGGCCGCAGCCCCCGCTCCGGTCGCCCTCAACTTCCACGGCGGCAGCCGTTCCCTGACCAACCAGGCCACCCAGGCCAGAATCACGGCCCCCGCCCACAGGATCGCAGGAAACTTGGTTGCGGTCCCCAGCCCAACCCAGAGGCCGGCAAGAGCAAGGTGCCGGATCCTCCCCGAATCCAGAAAGCTGACCACGCTGATGAATACCAGAACGACAAAGAAGACCGCGGGTACGTCCGGCCGGGTATAGTGGGAGTACTCGGCGTGCAAGGGCAGGAACGCTAGAGCCAGGCCGGACAGAAATCCCACCCTCCGAGAAAATAGCCGCTCGCCTAGGCGGTACGTCAGGACAACCGTAGCAGCTCCGACCAGAGCCTCGAGCCCGCGACCGGTCAGGTACACGGCACTGGGATCCGTCAAGTAGCTGACGGCGAACTCCGAGGCCCCCTGATAGACCCCCAGAAAAACTCCCAGAAGGTAAAGAACTCCGAAACCACCAAATAGCACGAAAGAGAATAGCGGCTGGTACTGGAAGGTCAGAGGAATGGGGTTCCCTGTACCCAGGGCCAGAGCGTTGTTCACAAGGACGTGCTCAGCCGGTCCGTAGAGTGCTGGTAACCCGAATCCAATCCCCCAGAGGCGAAGGGCCAGGGCCACTCCTCCGAGCCCTACCATGATCCAGCGTCCATCACGCCGTACGGACGCAGACCGACTAATACCCATGTTCATGTGTACACCCTTCCCCGCAGCAGGCGCCAACAGTCGCGGAAGAAAAGCGAGGGATGTGCCCGGTAGACGTCGCGCCGGTCCTGAAACCGATACCAGAGGCGACGGACGCGTCGCCCGAGCGTTGCCCTGCGCAACTCCATATTAATGTCTATGTAGAAACGTGGGTGACACATGGCCAGCAGGTGCAGCAAGATGCGGTTCCCAATCCGCCCGGACCCGAATGCCGCATCGTAGGCCACGATCAGGACCCGGCTACTCCAGGGCGCCTTCAACACTCTCAACCACAGACGGAAATCCAACCTCTCGTTACCCGTCAAGCTCACCCTAGTGAACTCGATCCCCATGCGATCCAACCCCTCCCGAAGGCCCCACTCGATCAGCTCCGCTTCCCTGCCACTGTTATTTATGAAAGCGACCGCCTCCTCGACACGGGTGAGACCGTCACTTCCCAGCGCCTTGGGTAGCTCTTCACCGCATCTCTGTGCTAGGTACTGGCGCTGATACTCTATCGCAGATTCCTCACTTTCCCGAAACATCCTGCGGTATCTATCAAGCGCATCGCGGGTCCCCTCAACATCACCGCCCTGGATCAGGTTCACGGTCTCTTCAGGGTCATTCAAAAGATCGTAGAATTCTTCACGGTCCGAGTCCTCAAGGCCATGGTACAAGACATACTTGAAACGTCGCCCCCTGAGACCGGACACTCGATGATCCTGGGCCAGATAGCGGGCGTCGATCCGAACGACGTGCTCATCATTTGCATGATCCCCGCTAACGATCGACTCCTCCTGCAATCCGTCCCCAAGAAGATGGGCCACAGAGCGCCCCTGAACCCGCGGTGCACCGTCCTCCACCAGGCGGCGACGTTGACCGGACAGCCCGAGAAGGTCAAGCAGTGTAGGCGCCACGTCGAGCGTGCTAGCCATCTCGTCGACCTTTTTCGGCCGACAACCCGGATACCACAACAAAAAGGGCACGATCACGTTGTCATCGGTCAGGATGAGATCATGTCTATTGTAGAACGGCCCTCGCCGCTTGATTAACTCGTTGAAAGACTTCCTACTGGGATCCGGGAAGCCGTGGTCGGAGCACATGACCACCACGCTCCGTTCGTACAATCCTCGCTCTTCGATCACGCTCAAAAGGCGCGCCACCCGATCTGAGACGGATGGATCCCTCCGGCCATTAATGTGAATGAAGGTGAAGACAGGGTCGGGAAGTGACGAACGAAGCACGGCCGTCGCTGCTGTCTCAACCGTGGCGCCATCCCAATGTTCCCAACTTCTCGCCCCCGAAGGAAGAAACCGAGCTGGGACCGGCTTGAGAATCTCGCGGAAATAGCGTCGAGCTTCACGGTAAAAGCTCACGCCGAAACGCTCGTACCCCTCTTCGGCCAGCAGAGACCCGAGATTTCGGAACTCTCCCTGGTCATACCGAAACGTCTCAAAGCTTCGACTCAATAGGTACGACGGTACCGAAGTAAACATGGAGCTCAGCGACATCACCGTGCTCGGCGCGACCGTAACCATGGTGGTGAATTCCACCGCCCGCTCCGCAAAGCGATCCATGACGTCTAGACGCCCTAGTCCCAACTCGTCATCTGGGCAATGATAGCTGCGCACCCCATCCACCAGTATCCAGATGAGGTTCCATGCGCTCGCTCCTGCCTGCACTCCTTTCTCTTGTTGCTTGTCTTGTTTCAAGTTCGGGTCATCCGCACGGTATTGTACTCACAGATTCCTGAAGCACCCCTTTAAAGCATATAACCCCAGGAGCGATGCGCCACGAAGAGACCTCGCTACGGTAGATCATATTTATATCACGTTCCGTATCGAAACGATGTGTACTACGACCCTGAGACTAGGAATCTCCGCAGTTCTCATCACGCTCTGCCGTTACCATGACATGGAATCCCATACCGGCTAGCCCAGGCACCCGTTCGATGACTCGATCGACCCGAATCAGAACGGAGGTTAGCGCCCGCGCAAAGGGCAGCACCTTGAGAATCGGTACGATATCTGGAAAGCCGGCCAAAGCGTATGCGAGATAACCGAAGCGTCGGGACTCAAGTATGCGAAAACCGGCCGACCTTATACAGCGGTTGAATTCGTCCGAAGAGTATCCTTCATCGGCCTCTTCGAAACGGTTCGAGAGAACATACAGGCACCGCCTCGCAGTTCTTACCAGCCACGAGTCGTTGCACGGCTCGGACACCACCAGCCGCCCGCCTGGGCGCAGAACCCGACGCAACTCACACAAAACAGCATCGAGGTTAGGCATGTGATGCAGTGACCCACGACACACGACAGAATCAAAATATTCGTCCTCGTACGGCAGCAATTCTGCGTCAGCCCGCACTATGGCGCCGAGCCTTACTCCAGGCGTCTCGCGACGTGCGGCCAGACGAAGCATATCGGGCGAAAGGTCAACCGCGTGCACCGACTCGAAATGGCTCGCCAGAGTCGACAGCATGACGCCCGTTCCACACCCACAGTCGAGGACACGGCCCGACACCGGATGTGTGGAAGCCAGGATTTCATCGTTCCAGTACCGCTGGAAGAGAGCGGAGAATGCGGGTTTGTAGCGCCGCACGTACTCCGGAGCGAGGTGCTCGTGCAACTCAACCTCGCGCAACTTGTGTAGCCGCTCCGACTCAGCGCGTCCTGCGGAATCAGACGTCGTCACAGCATCGGCAGCCGATGAGGGGTCTCGCGGACCCGATGTCCGGCTCTTCAACTCTTCGCCATCGAGCTGGCCTCGTCTGATGGATAAGTACCGGATGTCAGTTCAAAGAGGTCCCGGAACAACTCCAGGTACCGTGGACCCACGCTACGAATATCGTGCGACCTCCGCGCGAAGGCGCGGGCCCGCTCTCCCACAGCGCGGCGCTGCAGAGGGTCGGCTAACAATCCCACCATGTCTCGACTCAACTGGTCAAGTGTACGGCTGTGTAGACCCAGCCCTTCGCGACAGATGACTTCGTCGGGATCGCAAGCAAGCGTGACTACAGGCATTGCGGACGCCCAGGCCTCGATGAAGGTGTTAGGAAAACCCTCTGTCTCCGACGTGTTCACAAGCAGAGCGGACCGAGCAAAAATACGGACGATGTCCACAGTACCAGATTGAAATAACTCTACATTCGGCAGTTCCGATGCCTCCCGGCGTATTTGATCGTGGTACACCGGCTCGTCTCCAGGGCCCATGAGGATGATAAAAGGAACCTTCCGGTGTCGCCGGGCGAGTTCCAAGAGTAGATCCGGTCGCTTCAGCCTCGAGGCTCGCCCGATCCACAGGACTGAACCCCCGTCCTCGTCCGTTCGTCGGTCAATACTAAGAAACGATGACAGGTCGAGTCCTTGGGGGATAACCACAGAGCCCCTATGATAGTGGTGCCCCAGCATATCCTGTTGCCACTTCGTCTGTACCACTACACGATCGGCCTGGCGGAGCCCATGTGAGTAGGCGATTCGGTCGCGACCAGCAACCTTGAAGTGACGCTTCACTCGATCGGGGTCGACGTTCGTGTCGCTGGTCACCATAAACAACATCTTACGATTGTTGAATCGGCGATACAGACCCACGATTCCGGTCAGGTATCCGGCCCCCGATTGCACGTAGACGTCCGCGTTCGCCCGCGCCATTGCGCCCCAGGTTCCAGTGAAACGCGGGTGAAGCGAGCGTAGACCGGGCAGCCCGCTGTCGGCTCGGTATGGAACGATAATCGGGACGGAAGGATCGAGCCCTGCGTCGAGCCAGTAGGCAGGTTCAATGCCGATCAGGTTAACACGTCGCTCTTGGGCCGCCAGCCAGTTGGCTAGAATGACCACGAGCCTCTCGGCACCCCCGTATTTCCACAGCCCACTAGCCCCTTTGCCAGCAGAAGGGCCTAGCGCCACGAAGCAGATTTGGGGATCGACCTGGTTACGTCCGCCAGTTCCCCCGACTCCAGTCCAACTCACCACCGGCGGCACGCTACCCGCGACGAACTGAACCCCTCACCTCAACACCTCGCCCTAGGGTCGGCGTACGGCAACATCATCGGCAGCCCTCCGGTTGACCAGATCTGCGAGGAGCCCGATCGCCAGTACGTGAATGCCTCCCATAATCAACAACACGGAGAGTTCGGCCACGTTCTGGTTCTGCACAATATCGAACGCCAGTTTGGCAGCCCCGACCACGAACAGGACTATGCTGATCGGGAAAAACACCTTCAGCGGGTTCACATATATGACCATACGAACGATCTGGAAGAGAAGGCGCTTGGTGTCGAGAATCGGGTGAATCTTTGATTTTCCGAACCTCTTGTGATAATCGATCGGCACATACTCTACGCCTGCTCCCGACTGCATCATGGCTAGAGTAATGGTCGTGCTGAAGGAGAACCCCGAGGGGAGCAATCTAAACAACCGCAGAGCGTCCTCTCTATGAAAAACCCGTAGTCCCGAGTTCAGATCCGGGATCTTCGCATCCGCCAGGTAATTGGCCAACCGGAGCAGCAATAGCTTGGGAAGTCTACGGAGAAACGGGATGTTGACGTTAGCGCCTATCCTGGCTCCGACCACCATGGCGACGCCGTCAAGCTTGGCGAGAAGAGTCGGGATTACGTCACACGGATAGGTCCCATCCGCGTCGATCGTGACGATCACGTTTGAACGCGCGATACGAATCCCAGTCTTCAGAGCCTCGCCGTAGCCGCGACGGAAGGAATGCTGGTAGAGCGTGACCCCAGACTCCCTGGCTATCTCCGCCGTTCGGTCTGTCGAGGAATCGTCGACGACCACGATCTCGAAGCGGTGGGGAGTGTCGGCCATGGCAGCCTTAACATCTGCCAGAACCTGGCCGATACCAGCTTCCTCATTGTGGGCGGGAACGACGATGGTGACGTCCTTTTGCATCACTAACCTCGGACTTCAAAGGAAGCACTCAGTCGCTAATCACTTCGTGCAGGACCTCCAACAAATAGTCTATATCCTGGGGGGCCAGATACTGGTGGCAACCAACATAGAACCCATTGCCGTTTACCCAATCTGCTACCGGATAGTCGTCCACGTCGATCTGAAACAGGCGTTGATAAACCGGCTGGTTCAAGAGCGGCAGCATGTCCCGAGTCTCTACGCCACGCTTCTCAAGTCCATTCACTACTCTGGACTTCTCCTCATCACGAAGGACAATGGGGTACATCATGAATGCGTGATCACACCCCGGTCGTATCCGCGGAAGCTGGATGCGATCCTCCAAGTCACGGAGGCCGTCCGTGATCCGAGCGGCGTTGGCTGCCCTCTGCTGAATCGCGACCTCAATCTTCTCCAGCTGTGCCAGCCCAAGCGCCGCTTCGAGTTCGGTCGCCCGATAGCTGTAGCCTACGGAATTGAACCTGAAGCGCCGGGCAACAATATCCTGAAGCTCTTGGTCCGACACGTCATCGTCATCGTCAATTGAGAGGTAGCTGGGGTCCCGACCATGATTGAGTAGCGAGCGAATCTTGACCATGTAGTCGTAGTTCGAGGTCGTATTCAGCCCCCCCACACCAGTAACCAGCAAATGTGCTATATAGGTCGAAAAACAACCTATGTCACCCATGCTGCCCACCGGCTCACCACGGTAGCGGGCAAACATCGTCTCACAGGAATCCTCTATGACCTTGAGGTCATATCTAGCAGCAACATCGCGGATCGGATCCATCTCACAGGGCAAGCCGAAGAGATGCACAGGTATTATCGCACGTGTCCGGGTGGTGATCTTACCTTCGAGCAGAGCTGGATCCAACTCGTAATACTCTCGCTCGACGTCTACGAAGACCGGCTTCATCTGGTTATGGATAACTATGTTGGACGTAGCAACGAACGTGACTGCCGGCACCACGACCTCATCGCCGTCCGACCAACCGTGGATCTCCTTGAGAGCGTGGAGGGCAAGCTGCAGTGCGCTCGTTCCACTGTTGCTCATGACCCCGTGCGCCGCCCCTTGCATCTCAGCGAAGCGTTGCTCGAACTCGCGCATGAACGGTCCATAAGACAATCGGCCAGTGTCCAGAACCCGGCCGACGTATTCCCTCTCTGCCTCGCCGATCTCGATACCACCAACGCAGATTTTAGGCTGGCCCTCGGATACGACGCTCTCTTCCTGCCTATCCCCCAATCCAAACTCCTTTCCAAATATGCTCGCAGGGACTACCGCTCACTCCTACAAAGGTCATCCGGACTACTCCCGACCATGCAGTCATCGTGTCCTAACTACACTGCCAGCGCCGGCTTCACCGCTTCAGCTTGGAATAGCCTTCGATACATAGCTGACTGAAACAGAAGATCGGGGTCATAGCGTTGCTTGAGTGCCTCGAATTCTCTCCAACGAGGGAACATCTGCTGGAAATGGTCGACGGTCAACATTTCGTCTTTCGCCAAATATGATCGGCCGCCAGCTTCAAGCACCAGTTCGGTCATTCTGTAGAACAATTCTGCCTCCTCGGCCTTCCCGCCGGCGTTCAGGGGAAGATCAATCCCGATCGAACAACCGTCGACCGAATAGCTCAGCATAGACTCGTCCGCCCGGTGGCTCTTAATCGCTGTCAGATGCGACGGCCGTCCGTTCTGCTGCGTCAGCTCGATGAGCTTTCGCATCGTCCGAGCGCATGAATCAAAAGGGATGACAGGCTCGAGCTCGAGATAGCCGCGCGGCGTAAAGAGGACTCGCCAATTCGGTATCATATCCAGAAGAAAGGTGAACTCGAAGTAATTCTGGACATAGGGACTGCGTCTCGTGCTGACTTTGTCGGTATGGAATTTCACAGTATTGACCGCGCTCATGAGCGTGTTCCCGAAGAACGGCTTGAGCATCGGCCACACCCAAGTACGGGGGAAAACCCCGAGAATGTAAGGGGAGATGTATCCTAGGATCTCACTTTTGGCACTCCGCGACGGCCTCTCAATGAAGCGACTCGTATGAATAGTACCCCGACCGAGATCAGCCCCCCGAGAGAAGCAATCCACCCACCCAATGTGGAAATCCGTCGTTGACCGAACTGCCTCGAAATCCTCCAGCATGCTCTCCAGGTTGGGCACGGTCCACTTGCTTACTTCCAGGTATGGGGACGGGATCCGCTTGCACTGCAGAACGATCTCGAGGAATATGCCTAGCAAACCCAGACCGCCAATGGCGGCGAAAAATAGCTCCTGGTTCTCAGTCCGACTGCATTGGTATACCCGCCCATTACCAGCCAGCAGTTTGAACGCCACGACAGAGTCGCCGAGATTCCCCTCGTTCCACGCATTCTTGCCGTGGACGTTGTTTGCCACTGCACCGCCCAACGTTGGGTGTCGGATTCCGGGAACGGACGAGACCACCCAGTTGTCCTGCAGACAAACCTGTAGTGCCTGCTCGAATGTCACCCCCGGCTCTACTGTCATTTGACCGGTAGCCGGATCCCAGGCAAGGATCCGATTCATGTGGGTGAGGTCGATGACGACCCCGTCGGGGTTCAGGATGACGTCTCCGTAGCTGTATCCGGCCCCGCGCAAAGTCACGGAAAGGCTACGTCGACGCGCTTCCTCCAGAACCAGGTCTATTTCCGCCCGACTCGATACCCTCGCCACATATGACAAGGCATGGGACGTCAATGTCCACCCTGAGGTCCGCTCGTAGCTAAGCACCAACCATCCTGAGGAAGTTTCGGCCCAAGATGCCCTCCCGTTCTCTATCGGTAATCTTGAGCCGCTCGATCCATCCCTTAATAACACCGTAGTCATAGACGCCGGTAGCACTCGAGAAGCCATAGGGACTATCGGTGCCGTAGAAACATTTCTCGGGACCTACTGCCGCAACAGCGATCCGCACAAAGCGCTCGCTAAGATGCGGACTCGAGAGATCGATGTAGGCGTTCGCATGATCACGGACGAGAGGCCACATCTCCTTGAAAAAGGGCATGCCCGCGTGAGCAAAAATGATGCGCAGCCGTGGGTAGGTCTCTGCGAGCCACTGATACGCCCCCTGCGCCCCGAACCCCAAGTGAATCAGCAATGGCAATCCCAACTCCTCGGCACGCTGCGCAATCCCCGACAACTCTCTCATAGGGTAATGATGCCAATAGGGATGCACCTTAACACCGATCATGCCCGGCACCGCCCTCCAGCGTTCCAAGTCCTCGATCACGTTGGGGTTGTCTCTCGGAGTCAGGAATATCCAGCCCCAGAACCGCTCCGGCATCTTCTCCAAGGCCGCGGCCACACTCTCGTTGTCCGGTTCAGTGGACTTGATGTACCCTTGTCGCCCTTGGGTGAACGGGCGCCACAAGGGACGGAGCGCGCCGTACTCATCGTAGAACGTTGTGCTCACGGCAGCGGCCGCCGGCCGAAGCAGCGAAGAGTTCATCATTGTGCGCTGCACAGCCAGAAGCACCGCAGATTTCTCCGGCTCCACCGTCTCTGTGATCCTGGGAATGAGCACGACCCTGTCGATGCCTTCCTCGTCCATTTTACCGGACAGCATCTCCAGGCTGAGAACTCGCTCGTCAAGATGGGCGTGACAGTCAACTACCATATATCACCTCGGAATCGGGAGTCCGATCGCACACTCGATCACCTTACTCGTCTTTGTCCGTAAATGCCCCAGCCACAATCCGTGAAAAAATAGCATCGGGCAGGATCCGCATGGCCTCGAGTATAAGTCGGAGCAGGCGTGGCATGGTGACGCTAAGCGCACGCCGGTCGACGGCGGCAAGAATGCGGTACACCGCCTGTTCACTCGTCAGTCTGAACCAGCTCGATGACCCTGAACCCATCCCCGTATCCACTGCCCCGAGATGAATGGTAGTGAACGTGATGCCATCTCGGCTGTATCTCCCTCTGAGAGCCTCAAAAGCTCGAGTGAGAGCTGCTTTGCTGGCACAATATGCAATCCACCGCGCGTCACCTCGAAACGCCGCGAGGGAAGAGATTGCAACGAAGTGCCCCGCTCCTCGCTCCCGAAAGTTGGACATGAATATGTCCACCCACCTCATGGCTCCGAAGAGGTTTACCCGGACCACCTCCTCAAATCCGTCGCTTGTGAACGGACTGCCAAGGCGCTCCGGGTTGATTCCGGCGTTCAGAATAACCACGTCGGGGCGGAATCCGGACTCCTCCATCCTCGCCGCAGTGGAGCGCACCTGCTCATCTTGCTCCACGTCGCAAACGGAAAAGGAGAAACAGTCCTTGCCAAGGGTCTTCTGCAACTCTAGCAGATGGTCTTCTCGGCGAGCGATACCCCACACTCGGTGCCCGCGCCGAACGAGCTCCCGCACCATTCCGCGCCCAATTCCCGAAGAGACCCCCGTAACGAAATAGCTTGGCACGATTTCCTTTCTCCGGATCAACCCTACTGATCTAGCCCCATTATAGTTAGCCAAGTAGTTCTCAAGAACATTACCTCGCAGACGTATCGGGCGAAGCCAACACCCTGACCGCCATGCGCTGCACACGCCGCAGGAATATATGGAACAGTGTGTTGGCTACTGAGAGAAGGTTTGGGATCGTAAAGGCCTTCGAGGCCCCGCGTTCCCGATCACTGTTAGCTACTTGCACTTCCACCACGGAAATGCCTTCGTCCAAAAGTCGGCACAGCAACTCTGCCTGATAGCCAAATCCTGCGGTCTCCGCAAACCACATCCGAACGTTGTCAGTCTTGTGCAAAACCGGCCCGTTGTAGTACCGGATATCATGACCACTCAACAGGTTCACTAGGAACGTAAACGTTAGGCTGAGAATTCTGCGTGGAATGGTCCTGGTCTCGCTGAGGCCGAAGTACGGTACGACAGCGTCGGCCTCACCGACGTGGGAAAGGATCGAAGCAATGGCCTCGGAGGGCTCAGCTGCGTCGCCGTTGACGAGCATGAAGTTCTCGCAGGATGCGCGCTGTGCAGCGATGAAGTAGTTCCTACCCAGACCTCGGCAAAAACGATTCCTGATCAAGTTTAGCCGCACGTCTGGATAGCGCTCGATACGCCCAAGAACCTCCCGCACAGTACCGTCACTCGATGCATCGTCAACAACGATGATTTCGTACGGAAAGCGCAAGTCGCGCATTACCTGGACGATGTTGTCAACCGTAAGACCCACATTACGCTCCTCGTTTAAACAAGGAACGAAGAGGGTGACGGATTCTTCTTCCACTTCTCGCATAGCCACCTTAACCAGCCAGGCCGTCGCCCATCGTACGGCCCAGGAACCTCGCCCAACGAGCCATACGTACACCTTTAACCGTCAGATCGACACGGTCCTTTGAGACTAGCAAGAGTCCACTTTCACCCATGAGCCGAAGGCGATCCTCGAAGCGCGAAGATGAGGTGTATTCATCTAAAAGCGTTCCGAAAACAACGGTGTGTCCAGGCTCGACAAGTAGTCTCGCTACAAGAGTCAAGGATACCGACCGGGCAACACCCGCATAGACGAATAGATAGAGCACCACCAGTAAGAAATCGATCGACACCACCGCAAAGATCTCGGGAAGGAGGCCGCCCACCAGTAGCACTGTGAACAGTGAAATCACCACACCCATCGCTGCCATACCACTCAGAAGTCCGATTCGCGGAGATCCTGAGGGTAAAATCCGCCAGACCGCGACATGGGTGATGAAGAAGATCCCCATTCCGGTAGTCACCGACAAAGCGATATCGACGCTCATGAGGTTCCTACCCGACCACCTCTAGACGGAGGAGCCTTCGCATCCCGTAACCTACGTGGGCCACGAGCCTGCCAACCGAGGTGAGTGGCCCGATTTGATCAGCAGTGCACCGTATCAGACCAATTCGCTCCAGTCCCTCTATACGCTTGGAAAGTAGCCCCCTAACACCCATGCCTTCGCCATAGCCAGACTTCAGGTCCTCAAAACCAGCTCCGCCATCTAGCTCGAGAAGATCGACGAGGATTCTCAGCGAATACCCTCGTGAGAGCAACGATCGAACTTCCACGTACACCAGCCAACCGGCTGCGTACAAAGCGACAACACCAGTCCTCAAACTGACCAATTCATCCCCCGGCCAGCCCATCTGAGCTGTGGCTTCCCAAAGGACACCGACACCGATGACGCCGAACACGAGGAGAGACGCAGCGGCCGGGCCGGGACCATTGACACGTAAGGTACGATTCATCAGCACCTGCCATCCCCGCTGTAATGCTATGACCCCGATCAAGGTCGCTAGAACAACGAACGGGGTCACCACCATACGCGCCAACTCTGTGAGCTGAATCACGGGGAATCATCGGTCATGCATATCAGCCCACGCCCTACCCCTCCCGACTCGAGATTCTCAAGGCCGCGGTTGACGTCGTCGAGGGAGTACTCGTGGGTGACAAGCTGTTCCGCCCTGAGCTTCCCGGCGAGGCACAGTTCCGCATATCGCGGAATGTCCCGGTCCGGAACGGTCTCCCCTCCCCACGTCCCCACAATTCTCTTCCCTCTGATCAGCTCCATGGGGTCAAGAGACAGCATTTCTCCGAAGGGCAGATTACCCGCGATCACGCACAGTCCGCCGTTCTCTCGAACACAGCGGAAAGCCAATGCCATGCTCGACTGCTTGCCCGCTGCCTCGATCGAGTAATCTACCCCGCGACCATGTGTGACTTCGAGGATGCTCGCCAACGGGTCCTGGGCCCGGGCGTTCACCACGTGGGTAGCACCGGCCCGGCGTGCCAGTTCGAGCTTATGATCCAGCACGTCAACCGCGATCACTTGGGATGCATCCGAGAGGGCAGCGGCGAGGACAGCACTCAGCCCGATTCCTCCCACTCCAAAGATGGCTACGCTATTTCCTTCTGCGACTTGGGCGGTGTTGAAAACAACGCCAGCGCCTGTGGGAAACGCACAGCCCAGGAGGGCCCCTTCACGCAATGGGACATCGTCCGGAATCCGCGTGACCCGATTCTCGCAGGTGACGGTTTGGAGCATGAAGGTGCTCATAGCCCCCGAGTTTATGGACCCCTCATCACTCCCGTAAACGGTGGATGGCACGTCAGCGCCGTTACCCTTGATCCACGACAGCACCACGCGATCCCCCGGTTTGACTTTCCCGACACCTGGACCGGTCTCTAGAACCGTTCCCGAGCCTTCGTGTCCGAGAGTATGTGGGAGGAACCGGTCCTCGCCTCGCTTGCCACGGGCCTCGAGTAGTTGCGTATGGCAGATTCCACTGTATGCGATGTCGACAATAAGCTGGCCCGGCTTTAGCGGGGGAGTCGAGAGCTGAATAACGCGTAACGGCTCACCCAGTTCGAAAAGGACAGCGGCTTGTGTTTCCACAGTTAACGGCGGCTCCATACGGAGTGATAGGTGAGAAGTCCGAGTATAGATAAGCTGTCGACCATCTCTTCTCCGTTGATCATGTCCAAACAGCGAGAGAGAGGAACCCACTCATGACGTTCCACTTCTTTAGGTTGTGGTTCCCGGTCAGTCGTAGAGAAGTCGTGCGTCAGGAATATACGAGTCGGGTTATGCAAGGTATCGAGTCCTGGATGGAAAGTGATCAGCGGTGTCAGGTTCTTGCACCGCACCCCAGTCTCTTCCAAGCACTCTCGCACTGCACTCACCTCAGGTGTCTCTCCCCGATCTACCCTACCGCCCGGTATCTCCCAGGAAGGACCGTCAATCAGGAGGCGATACTGTTGGACTAGAAGGATGGATTCACCTCGTACCACGATCAGGCCAGTACGCCAACCGTAATCGGTTACGTAGTACTCCTTCGAGAAGGCGCCAAAATCAGCATGTACGCGATATACCTGCTGATAGCTGTTCTCGTATACGACTTCCCGGGGACCGATCCGAGGCACATCCATGTAAACCTCTTCCTCTAGCTTTCTATCACTACGTCACCGGATTACTCGGCGATGAACCAGTAATAATCTCCCGTGTAGCCGACCTCTTCAAAAAGCTTTTTCCAATCATCAACATGCATATAGGTCAAGGCAGTCAGGTTCCATTTGAGCATGCGCTCATGCTCTTCCTCTGTCCGCCAGGCGTCGATGACTATGAACGAGCCTCCTCGGCTTACCCTCTCGACCTCCGAGATTGCCTGTTTGCACTTCCCTAGGGGAAGATTGTGGGCCGTATTGATCGAGATTACCAAATCGAACGATCCGTCATCGTACGGAAGCTCCTTGGCATCCCCCACTTCGAGGAATGGCTTCATCTCCTCCATTGCGTTATCGATCGCATACTCGGACACGTCGACTCCCACAATGTTCGCACTGGGCATGAGCTGCTTAAAGTCATACAACATGAACCCCTTGCCGCACCCCACATCCAGGATAGAAGCATCGTCTCGCAGCGCATAATGGTCCCGCAAGCGCTCAACGGTCGCCTGCCAGAACCTAGGGTGGTAGGAGTAGCCTCCATAACCGTACAACCGATCCCCGTCGAAGAACTCCTCGCCGAACTGGCGCGCAACGCGGCGATGTTCGTCGGTGATCAGTCGTGCTCGTTCTTCAATCGGACGCGGACTCCGTGGATATTGATCCATCAGGTTGATTTCAGCCATTTTACGTCTTCTGGAGTAGATTCGTCTCGAAGTACCTGGATGTTTCAGCCAGCCCTTGCTCGAGGTCCGTAAAAAGGAAGCCGGGAAGTGCAGACAGCAGCCTCGCAGGGCTCACACCCTGGTCCACTTTGGGCCTATCTCGCTCAACGTATTCGATGCGGACATCGCGCCCGGTAAGTTGCGCTACACACGCCACGATCTGCTGGAACGAATGGCTCTGGCCGCTAGCCACGTTGAACGTCCCGACCCTATCACCCAGAGCGAATTGAACCGTGATGCGTACCACATCACGGTAGAACACATAGTCACGGAGTTCGCTCCCATCCCCGAACAGTGTTACCTGCCCGTGAAGCATCATTGATCGGATGAATCTCGCCGGACCATACGTCTCCAGATGATCACCCGGACCATAGATCTTACACGGCCGTAGACAGACAAAGGGGGTACCAGTTTCGCGCGCAACCTGTCCGATCAGACACTCGCCTACAAACTTAGCGGCCCCATATGGGTTGGTCGGCGCGATCGGGGTTTCCTCGGTGACCTCCAAATTCGTCGAGGAGTCCCCGTACACAGACACGCTGCTGAAATAGAGACATCGCGCAACCGGACACTGCTCT
>CEUS01088952.1_pt1 | contig 25412 bp, 23 predicted proteins | sample 427031 | NCBI WGS metagenome assembly CEUS01 (sample SAMEA2622837, study PRJEB7988) | marine metagenome | biome: marine biome (ENVO:00000447); feature: marine epipelagic mixed layer (ENVO:xxxxxxxxx); material: "saline water (ENVO:00002010), including plankton (ENVO:xxxxxxxx)" | depth 140 m | reverse complement strand
CTTAAGTATCTCACCTAGAGCAGTAGGAGGAGAAATTTCCGCACCGCGATTGGAACAACCCGTCGACTCTCCTACAGAATTATCCCTGGACCGAATAATTCTTGAAGACGAATTTCTGTTCTGCAGATACCTGACAGTTAGATAAAAGTTTTATAAACCTCTCTCAAAAACAATTCGTTGACCTGGTTGAAGTTGTGAACCTCCAGTTACTTTTGCAAGTCGATCAACGGTGTGCCGAATATCTGTACCTTTCGGGTTGAATTTGTCAGCTATTTCCCAAAGAGTGTCGCCTGGTTGCACCACATACACGACAGGATTCCCTGCAGCTTCTACTATCGAACCTCCAGGAACACCATGAATTCGACCAATAATTTCATTAGCTAGTAAAACGGTTAAAAATAAAAATATTCCCACTATTGCTAAAACTGCTAAACGTCGGCGTCGATAAACCTCTTGAGGTAGAGGTCTTGCTGAATAGCTATTTAGCTTGACTTGAGGAATTTCGTAGGAGTTATAAATGACCGCTGTATTCATGTATATATCCTTTCAAGAGGGTGTGACATAGCTTTTTTTTCCTGAAAAACAAGGAAATACTTGACAAAGAACGTTTGTTCGGGGAACATATGTGCGTCGTACAAGTGTTCGATCATGATACTATGTTATCGAACATTTGTTCGATTGCAACTAAAAAAGGCTTTTTATTATGAATGAAAATTCCCTGACACAACGTCAGATTCAAATACTCGAATTCATTGACAGCGAATCTAGAGAGCGTGGATTTCCACCATCAGTACGTGAAATTTGCAAGGCGGTGGGACTCACTTCTCCTTCCACAGTTCATGCACATCTCGCCACCCTGCAGAAATTAGGCTATTTACGCCGTTCTGATCCTGGAAAGCCTAGAGCCATAGAAGTTTGCTTTGACCCGATAAGCGGTGCTGCCGTGGATCGTGGAGCTGTGCAGCATGTTCCTCTCGTTGGTGATGTTGCGGCAGGCACCACGGTCTTCCGACAAGAAAACATAGAGGAATCACTGCCTCTACCTGCTGAGTTCACCGGTGATGGCAATCTTTTCATGCTCAGAGTTAAAGGTGACTCCATGACGGGTGATGGGATACTTGATAACGACTATGTGGTAGTTAAAGCTGAAACCTCTTCTAGTTCCTCAAACGAACTTTTGGTTGTTGAATTACCTGAAGCAGATGGAACCGTAGGAGTGAAGCGTCTAAAACGAGAAGGCGACAAGGTTATAATCCGTTCTTCGAATCCAGATTACTCAGATGTTAAATATAAGGCAGATGAAGTGAGCATTATCGGCAAGGTCGTAACCGTTCTAAGAAAGATTTAAATCTCTTATTAAATTTGTTTAACTAGTCACCTTCTAAAACTCTTTTGATTGCTGAAAAAGTAGCGTTTAAGTTGTCGCGCTCTATTCGCTCATCAGTGGTATGGGCTAGAGTTGCGTCGCCGGGACCAAAATTTATCGCTGGAATTCCCTGCTCAGAAAAAAAAGCTACGTCTGTCCAGCCTAATTTTGCTCGGGTTTCAACTCCTGCACCTACCGACGCTAGAAGAGGGTGATCTAAACCAGGTGCCGCAGCAGGTGCCATATCAACAACCTCAAGTGAGTCGTCTGACTCCATGAACGGTGAAAGAAACTCTCTGACATGGTTTTCTGCTTGAGATGAATCACGATCTGGTGCGTGCCGATGATTTATTAGTAATGTCGCAGAATCAGGAACAACATTTCCTGCTATTCCCCCTTCAACACCAACCACTTGCAGCGCTTCACGAAATTTACATCCCTCTATCACTGGTTCTCTGTATTCATACTTTTCTAAAGCATTAAGAACGCCACCGAGTCTATGCACAGCATTTCTGCCCATCCACGGTCGCGCTGAATGCGCCCGTACACCTTTGAAAGTAAGTAGAAACCTCATTGTTCCCTGACAGCCCGCTTCGACCAAAGCACCTGTCGGCTCCCCTAAAATTGCCGCATCACCATTTAATAGTTCTGGTGCTTCGGTAAAAACCTCTCTCAAACCGTTATGTTCGCTTGCCACTTCTTCACGAGCATAAAAAACCCATGTTGCATCTATTGCATAATCTGAAACAGATCTGGCAAGTTCGAGCATTACGGCAATGCCACCCTTCATATCTGCACTTCCTAGACCCCAACATGTATCACCTTCAATTCTGGATCCAGATTCTGTATCTCCGGGGACTGTATCTGTGTGACCAGCCAAAATGAGTCTTTGTTCTTTACCGAAATTAGTTCGTGCAATCAAATTATCGCCTACACGATCTAATGAAAGATGAGGCATTGAACTGAGTTCTTTCTCAATCAGGGAAACGATTCGACTCTCCTCGAAACTCACAGAGGGGATATCAACCAGTTCTGCAGTTAATTCCAAAAGGTCACGCATGGCAACACCATCCGATACTCAAGTTGTAACTCCATGTGTGCGTAAAACTTCATTCAGGGTCGACTTATCATGTCTTTCTCCTGGCTCTAAATACCTGACAACCAAAACACACGGCAATCCGAAAGTGCCTCCGCTGAATTCCCGCTCACGACTTGCTTGGACAGCTACACACCATGGTGGAACAACTCCCCTACTTATCTCTTCACCGGTTTCAGCTTCAATGACTGGTATAGAACCAGTTAAAACGGCCCCTGCTCCAAGCACTGAGCCTTCACCCACAGAAGCCCCTTCTGCAACTATGCATCTACTGCCTATAAGGCACTCATCACCAATAAAAACTGGAACGGCATTGGGTGGTTCCAGAACACCACCAATGCCCACACCGCCGGAGAGGTGCACATTTTTACCTATTTGCGCGCATGATCCAACTGTTGCCCAAGTATCAACCATCGTGTTTTCGCCTACATAAGCTCCGATGTTTACGTAACTGGGCATCATTACAACCCCTGGCGCTTGATAACTCCCCCACCGGGCGGATGCACCCGGCACGACTCTTACGTGACGTTCAGAATAATCTTTCTTCAAAGGTATTTTGTCGACAAATTCGAAGGGACCTACCTCCTGAGTCGACATTTCAGATTGACGGAAAAGCAATAATATTGCAAGTTTCAACCATTCATTTACCTGTACACCGTTTTCAGGGTCATAGACAGCTACTCTCTCTTCACCGGTATCCAGCAAATTAATAGCACTATGAATCAGCGAATTAGCTTCCAAATCCCCAATTGCCAATTCTTCTCTTTTTTGCCAGATATCTTCTATCTCTTTGGCTAAATCGTTCATACCTGAGATTACCTCTTAATCTCGAGTTAGGAAGCAAGTTTTTGCTAAACCCCTGCTCTTTGCGCTAATAATTCGATTCGATCGTCCGCAGCTACAGCGGCAACTCTTATATGACCTTTACCTTGATCGCCAAAGAACTCCCCAGGAGTGACAACCATTCCGATATTTTTTGCCAACATTTCTACTAGACCCCATTCATCGACATCAGGCGTCTCTATCCATAAATAAAAAGATCCTTTCGGCATAACTGCTTGGATTCCCAGAGATCTGAAAATTTCAATCAATTTGGAAAGTCTCTCGAAATACAACTTTTTCTGGATTTCAACATGTGTCTGGTCACTTAAAGCTGCTATCCCAGCCATTTGTGCTGGTCCGGGAAGCATAAAACCTTGATGTTTTCTAACTTCACGCAAATACCCGACGATTTCCTCATCCCCTGCATAAAACCCAACCCTCATCCCAGCCAAATTTGAACGCTTAGAAAGAGAGTGAACCGCTATTACACCTTTCTTGGTTTCTTGAAGAATCGACTTAGGGTCACTGTCCCAAGTGAATTCCACATAACACTCATCTGAAATGACAGTCACTTCATTTGCTCTACCCCACTCGGCTGTCATTGCTAAATTCTCAATAGCTCCTGCAGGATTACCTGGACTATTAACCCATAAGCAAAGAGCCCGTTCGATATCTGCCTCATCGATTCCTGAAAGGTCAATCCGCCAGTTGTCATCAACTGGAACTGCGACAGAACGACAGCTAGCCAATTGTGCCCCCATCAAATAAGAAGGATATGAAACTGCTGGATACAAAACAGTGTCTTTAGCGGGAGTGCGAAGTTTAAGAAGCGAGGGTATGCCAGTAACAATCTCCTTAGTCCCGATGCACGCCCCTATAGAAGTTTGGGGAATTTCAACTTGAAGAGATCGATTCAACCATTCAGAAACTGCCTTGAGGAAATCATCACTTCCAACTGAAGCGGGATAAGGGCGTGCTGATTCAATACTCGAATCGGAAACAAAGGCTTTGCTGACTATTTCAGGCACTGGATCACATGGAGTTCCTATCGACAAATCCACAGCACCACCCGGTAGGGACTCAGCTGCAACTCTAAATTCATTAAGTTGTTCATAGGGGTACGGAGGTGGAACGAACATTTCCTTTACTTCATCTTTCAAATCTCTGAGGGATCCAAGTCAGTTTGAAATTGCTCAAGCCTGCCTATAGAGCTTTTATCCGCCCGAACTTCAATAATCCAATTAGATTCCTCTAAATCTTCTTTCATTACAAAACCCTCTCGATGAGCCATCGCCCTTATATCACCTCTATCGAACGGAACCTTTAATGTAATTATTCTTTCTGATTTTCTAAGCAAGAACGCTAATTTGTTTAATAATTCTTCTATACCTTCACCAGTTGAAGCAGAAACAGACACACAGTTCTCATCTCTTTTGAAAAGTTTTTGATCCACGCCTTTTGACTGGTCAATTTTATTGAAAACCATCAACTCGGGTACTTCAGAAGCCCCAATAGCACTCAAAACTTGTCGCACGGCCATTATGCATCCTTCCGGATCTGGGTCTGAAACATCAGTAACATGCAATAACAAGTCTGCTTCAACCACCACATCTAAAGTTGCTTTAAACGCCTCGACCAATTGGTGAGGGAGATTCCTCACAAATCCGACCGTGTCAGTTAGATAGACTGCCTCACCTCCAGGTAGTTGCATCCTACGAGTTGTGGTGTCGAGAGTTGCAAACAAACGATCTTCAACTAATACTCCAGCGTCAGTGAGCCTATTTAAAAGTGTAGATTTTCCAGCATTCGTATAACCAACAATCGCTACAGACCTATTACTTGTCTTAGATCTGGCCTTTGACTGAGTCGAACGATGTCGACGCAACTTGTTGATATCTTGTTCTAAGCGACGAACACGACGCATAAGTCTTCGTCGGTCAACTTCCAACTGAGTTTCTCCTGGGCCTCTTGTTCCTATCCCTCCAGCTTGCTGACTGAAATCACGACTTGATTTTCTTAGTCGAGGTAATCGGTAACGTAATTGCGCAAGCTCTACTTGAGCTTTGCCTTCTAAACTGCTTGCATTCTGAGCAAAAATATCAAGAATGACTGCTGTCCTATCAAGGGCTGAACGTTTTAATATTCCTTCTAAATTTCTTTGTTGAGCGGGTGTTAACTCATTATCGAAAACAACTGTGTCTGCATCATACTCTTCAGAAACAGCACGTATTTCTTGAGCTTTACCATTACCCACGAAAGTGGCCTTATCTGGAGTCTGTCTGTTTTGCACTATTTGAGCAACAGTATCTGCTCCTGCTGTATCGACGAGTCTTGCTAGTTCTTCAAGAGATGACTCTGTAATTTCCCTATCTACACCTTCCAATGACACACCTGCCAGAACAATTCGTTCTCTGAATGAGCGATCGATTAGACCGCGTTCTTCACCTGCAAACTCACCGAAACCTCCTCTATGGGTTTCTTCACTATCAAATTGATCGTCACTAAACGATCTACCCATCACCCACCTGATGCCTATCTATAAAGGTAGTTAGACCTGAAAGTTTTATCGATTGACCCATATCAACGATTCCGCTTCCTCCTGACATATGGACATTAACTCTGGCTTCAACCTGCCCCCACTTTGAAGCCGCAAAAGCCGATGCACATGCTCCTGTTCCACAAGCTTCTGTAAGACCAACTCCACGCTCCCATGTTCTTATTCTTATATTAGATGGGTCGTCGATTTCCAGTAAGTGCACATTGATACCAATAGGCGATGCAATTTCATTTTCGCGAACAGCAAACTGCTCTAAATCAACCCCATCTATATCCCTTACTTCTGCAACCAGATGAGGATTACCTACATCTACTTTTGCAGCTCTTAGAATTTTGAATTCTTGCTCGAATTGGTCGGAATCAAAATTCTCTGAAATAGAGGCTTCCCCAATTTCAGCTGTCACCAACATTTCATTTTCATTCAATAACTCTTCAATTTTTAACATTCTCAACCCAACATCTGTTTCAACATAAAAAGTTATGTCTTCAAGTTTCGATGCCATCGATAAAGCCTGAGCAAAGCATCTGAGACCATTGCCGCTAAGTTCCGCGCGCCCTCCGTCCTTATTAAAAAGATGGAATCGATTAACAGCATTCGACTTTTCAGAGGAAGGAGTACCAATTATCAGACCATCAGCACCAATCCCTTTCTCAGGGTCACAATATTTTTGAGCTAATCCAGCCGGATCTTCTGGTAGATCATCTAAAAAGGAAATTAGAAAAACATTTCCCAGCCCATGGTGCCTTGTTAATTCCATGTAGCTAGTTTCACAGAAAATACCTGACTTTTACACTTCATTAAAAGTATTTTGTCCAATTGCATCAAATCTCTTGATCACTTGATCAAGAACTTCAAGGGGTTCATCTGCAACATCCAGCCATTCGATCCTAGGATCCCTTCTAAACCACCTCTCTTGACGTCTAGCAAAACGTCGTGTTGATGAAATAGCTGAATCGATTGCATCTTCAAGGGTGCATTCCCCATTTATATAAGAAATTATTTCTTTATACCCGAGAGCTTGAGATGCCGTTTTTGAAAGCTCTTTACCCCCGTCACTCAAACTCCTAACTTCCTCGACGAATCCCTCTTCTATTTGCCTTTGATACCTTTTAGCGATCCTGTCGTCATTCAACTCTCTAGGGAGCCTTATCCCTATCTGCGTGAAAGGAGAAAGTGGATAAACGTCAAGACCAGGTCCAAAAGAAGAAAACGGACGACCACTTCCCAGAGTGACTTCAAGCGCTCTTACGATACGTCTACGGTTGCCTGATTCTATTTTTTCAGCCGCTACTGAATCCAAATCTTTCAATTTTTCATATAAAAAAGAAGTTTCTTCTATTGACTCTATTTCATCTCTGACATCCAAGAACCTAGGAGGTACTTCCAAACTGTCAACAATCGCTCTGACATGCAACCCTGTTCCGCCTACCAAAACTGCTCTATGACCCCGTTCTGAGATTGCCTCTAGAGACTCTTTAACTGCAACTTGAAAAAGCGGAAGAGCAAAGTCCTCCGAAGGATCAACGATATTTATTACATGATGGGGCACTTCCTCTTGCTCGGCCATAGTTGGAGTTGCAGTGCCTATATTCATCCCTCTATAAATTGCCATCGAGTCGATAGAAACTATTTCCACCTCCGGTCGAAGGCGTGCTAACTCAATCGCCAGTGATGATTTTCCTGAAGCAGTAGCACCTACTAAAAACAAACTTCCGTTTAGAGTAATACCTTCATTTTCTTCAGGCACTTTGCTCAGCCATTACGGGTATACGTTTACGATGTGTGGGAACAGCGATTACTTCTCTCAACTCACCAACCAGGTAGTTATAGGTCGCATCCGTAACTTCAACTTGGGCGTAAGTTCCAGATTTAAGTTCTGCATGTGATTCCAAATGAAGAACCTTATTCTGTCGTGTTCGAGCTGTAATTAAATCTGTCCCTTTCTTAGACTTACCTTCAACTAAGACTTCCTCCATCCGACCAATACGTTCTTTGTGTTTTAACAAAGCAGATCTATTTACAAGATGTCTCAAAGTCTCATAGCGTCTCACAGCCACATCATGGTCTATAAATTTAGAATCCATCTCCGCTGCTGCAGTACCAGGTCGTTGAGAAAAAATAAAAGTATATGCCGAATCAAAAGAAGCTTCCGCAACTACCTCGAGGGTGTCTTCGAAATCATCTTCAGTTTCGCCAGGAAAACCGACAATCAGATCTGTTGTTACTGACAGATCTTGAATCTCACTACGCGCTTGCTGCACTTTTGTCAAAAATCTTTCACCCGTATAACCACGATGCATAGCCGACAAAATTGAATCGCTGCCCGATTGCAGTGGAAGATGCAAATGCTCACAGACACTTCCTGTTGTGGACATTGCATCTACGATTTCTAAGGTCAAGTCTTTAGGATGTGGACTTATAAAACGAACTCTTTGAATTCCTTCAATGGAACCAATGCTTTTCAATAAGTCACCAAAAAGTGGTTTAATCCTGCGATTTTCGTCATTAGCCCAAAGTGATCCTGCCTGATAAATATCAAAATCAGAAAGATTGTTTCGTTTCAAATTCTTTGTCAAATCACGACCATACGAATTGACATTTTGACCAAGCAAAGTGATCTCAGTCACTCCTTGTAATGCAAAATTCTTAGCCTCATCCAACAATTGGCCGAAAGGTCGACTGAGCTCTGGTCCACGCACCGAAGGTACTATGCAGTAAGTGCATGTATTATCACAACCAATTTGAATCGTCATCCAAGCCCGATGGTCTACCTCTCTTCTAATGGGAAGAGCAGAAGGAAAGGCCTCATAATCACCCTCAACTATCTCTTCTAGGATCTCGATTACGGGTCCTTCATTTTGAGATTTTTTCAATAGCTTTACTGCATTTTGGACATTATGAGTTCCAAAAACGACGTCAACATGCTTAGCTCGCTTTTGAATTAACTCACGATCTTTTTGTGCTAAACAACCTCCAACTGCTATTTGAAGTTCAGGTCTCTCAGATTTCAAGGTTTTCAAATTCCCTAAGGCGCCATAGAGGCGATTATCAGCATTTTCTCGTATGCAACAAGTATTCAGTACTATTACATCTGCTTCCTCTTCTGAGGCAGCAGGAACCATGCCATCGGCTTCTAACAAGCCGGATATACGCTCACTGTCATGTTCGTTCATCTGGCACCCGTAGGTGCGCACCGTATACGTTCGGCGCCTCATACATTAAGGCTAGGTCAAGTTACTGAAACTTACTAAGAAACAAGCATTGATTTAATTCTTGAACAAAGATGTTTTACTCTTCAAGTTCGATCGGAAGGTCGTCAGTTTCTGTGAACTCGTCCACCAACTCACCATTTTCATCAACTGTTTCTTTTAAATCCTCGTTTTCCGGCATGGCCTCACGCCAAACCCGATCAGTTATTTCGACCATGACTTCAGGATTTTCAGCAAGGAAGCGTTTAGCGTTCTCCCTTCCTTGACCAAGTTGTTCACCCTCATAGGTATACCAGGCACCTGATTTCTTGACTATGTCAAGATCAGCGCCGAGATCTATAACTGAACCTTCTCTACTAATTCCTGCGCCATACATAATGTCAAATTCAGCTTGACGGAAAGGTGGCGCACATTTATTCTTTACAACTTTTACTCGTGTGCGGTTACCCACTATTTCAGTTCCATCCTTGATCGCTTCTATTCTTCTTATATCAAGACGAACTGAAGAATAAAATTTCAGAGCTCGTCCACCAGGGGTCGTTTCCGGAGAACCAAACATTACACCAATTTTTTCACGCAATTGGTTTATGAAAATACAGATTGTCTTCGACTTATTTAGATTCGAAGTCAACTTTCTAAGCGCTTGAGACATTAAACGAGCCTGTAGGCCTACATGTGTATCACCCATATCCCCCTCTATTTCAGCTCGAGGAGTTAATGCTGCTACAGAATCGATTACAACCACGTCGAGAGCCCCTGAACGAATAAGCATGTCTGCAATCTCAAGTGCCTGTTCGCCTGTATCTGGCTGTGAGATTAATAATTCATCTACATCCACACCAATTGCTTTAGCGTAAACAGGGTCCATTGCGTGCTCTGCATCTATATAAGCGCATATCCCACCATTCCTTTGGGCTTCGGCTACAACATGTGTAGCTAATGTAGTTTTTCCAGAACCTTCAGGACCGAAGATTTCGGCTATTCTGCCCCTAGGCATTCCACCTATTCCAAGAGCAAGATCAAGAGCCAAAGCTCCTGTCGGAACACTTTCTACGGACATGGAACCTTTATCGCCCATTTTCATGACCGCTCCTTGCCCAAATTGCTTTTCAATCTGACCTAAGGTGTTATCGAGGGCTTTTACTCTTTCATTGTTATCAGCTGCTCGTGCATCAAAATTAGCCTGAGCGTCTTGAGTCTTTGTTCCCTTACCCGCCTTACTCATCTTATTTCTCCATTCATTTCCATTAACTACTTCTTTAAATAGAACTCCCGCATATTACGAAAAAGCCGTAATCTGCTTTGATTAACAATAAGAAACCGGTGTGACAGTTCTTATAAACAGCTATTAAACCGTGCTAATAACATAAGCGTAATTGCGAACATGTGTTCGTTGCAAGCATTTCGTGAAATTTTTTATTAAATGACACTTTCTTTGGTAACTTTTCCCTATGACTTCAAATGACGAGAAGCCCAATACTGACAGAAATTCCCTTAAAGAACGATTATCCGAAATGTCATACCACTGCACTCAAGAAGCTGGCACTGAACCGCCTTTTACAGGGATTTATACAGATGAAAAAACCCAGGGAACCTATAAATGCATCGTCTGTAATGAGAACCTTTTTCACAGTCGAGAAAAATATGATTCCGGTAGTGGTTGGCCCAGCTTTTGGAGTCCCATTGACGAAAATTTGCTGGAAACAAAAATTGACAACAGTCATGGGATGCAAAGAATCGAAGTGGCATGTTCATCATGCGGAGCTCATCTGGGACACGTTTTTCCTGATGGTCCCCAACCCACAGGGCAACGATTTTGTATTAACTCAGCCTGTTTGCAGTTGATGCCCGACTGATACATCAAGGCTTGCTAATTTGTAGAAAATTTTGAGAATCTACTGAAGTGACTCAAGACGCTTACGAAGAGCGTTTAATACTGTGATTACAGTAAATTGTCTTACTTGGGTCCTGTCAAAAGGGAAAACAACCTTAAACGATTCTACTTGACCTCCTATATTGCTGGCCATCCAAACAGTTCCTACTTCCTGTCCATCGTGTGGAGAAGGACCTGCCACTCCAGTTGCAGCAACTGAAACATCAGCTCCAAAAAGTTTGCAAACCCCCAACGCCATTGCTTCTACTGCCTCTTGACTGACAACCGGCACATCCTTGGAAACATCTAGCAAAGAATTTTTTAAATCACCTTCATAAGCGACTATTGACCCTATATACGAATCACTTGATCCGGGAACTTCAGTCAGTCTGGTTCCAATCATTCCTCCGGTAAGTGATTCCGCAGTAGCGAAAGTTAGTGACTGAGACCTAAGCAAATCCAGAATCACTGACTCCATGGTCGCATCATCAACCGCGAAAATATAATCCCCTATCAAGCCTCGTAAAATATCCTCTTCACTATCCAAAAGTAAATCTGACTTTTCTCTATCAGTTGCTTTAGCCGTTATTCGCACCTTTACACCTTCTATACCACTTGCCTGGAAAGCAAGGGTTAATTCACCATCATCGTCGAGTCTCTCTATTTCCTCTGCCAGATCTTCTGCGAGACCCGATTCAGAGTGGCCCCAAGTTTTGAGAACTCTTGACCTTATTACCGAAGTCACGCCTGATCGTAAAACAAGGTCGGGGATAACGGTCCCTTCAAGCATTAATTTCATCTCTGATGGGACACCAGGGACAACATAAATCACTTTTCCCTCTTCCATCGGACATATCAAACCTGCGGCAGTGCCCGGCATCTCTGGAATCGGCAGAGCACCAACAGGAATATCAGCTTGTTTTAAATTATTGTCCGGCATCGATCTTCCGCGGTTAGAAAAACGTTCCCTGATCCGCTCAACTATCTCCAAGTCTCTTTCAAGCTGCACTCCCATCAAGTCAGCTACAACTTGGCGAGTTAAATCATCTTGTGTTGGTCCGAGACCACCCGTAACTATCAGGGCATCCGCTCTTTCAAGTGCGTCTCCAAAAGTTTTTGACATTCTTTCTGAGTTGTCACCTACAACGGTTTGAAGATAACAATCGATACCTGCTTCTGCTAAACGTTCTGAAATCCAAGCTGAATTAGTATCAACTATCTGACCGAGAAGAATCTCAGTTCCGACTGCAACTATCTCACAACGCATGGAAAAACCTTATTCACCTGTACTGCTAGTCGCAAGAATGCCATCCATCAGATATTGAATCCCTGTAACAACAGTAAACACAACAGCTACCCAGATACCGAAATCGACGACCCATTGCGACTCTTCCAATGGAGGCATCACAGCAATCATTAGGGCAATACCTTGAATGCTTGTTTTCCATTTTGCAGATTTACGGGCTGGGATTGCCAAACCTTGTCTTGCCACCTGCAATCGATAAAGAGTAATGAAAATCTCTCTACCAGCAAGAATTAAAACAGGCAAAAGCTGAAACCTTTGAACATCCACTAAACATAACGCTGTACCTATAACTACAACCTTGTCTGCGAGGGGATCAATGAAAGCACCCCACTTGCTTACAGTCCCTCGCATTCGAGCGAGATGACCATCCAAAACATCTGATGCCGCCAAAGTGAAACCCCAAAAAACTGCCATCCAAGAAGTTCCGAGACTCTCATCTGCGTTCAAAACTGCTAAAAACAGCAAAGGAGAAAGCAGCAACCGTGCAAGGGAAACCAAGTTCGCAGGGCTTACAACAGTAGCCAATGGGTGTCTGGAAGTTTCGTCTCGATAATTCAAAACAAATCCGCCTCCAAGTCTGGTCCTGTAGCTCCTTTTACAATCAAATCAACAAACTCCCCCACTTTGCAAGAATCCGGGACAGAAACAATCCCATCTATCTCTGGCGCCTCTCGATATGTTCTTCCAACACCAAATGAATCAACAAGAACAGAAACCTTTTCACCGATCAGAGCGTCTCTTTTCGAGGCGGTTATCTCATCTTGTAAGGAACCAAGTTCTTTTAATCTCTCCACAATTAACGATCTATCAACTTTCCCATCAAGATCTGAAGCATAGGTACCTTCCTCATTACTGAAAGGAAAAAACCCACACCAGTCCAAACGCATCTCCTGAATAAATTCAATCAACTGATCGTGATCTTCTTCAGTTTCCCCTGGGTATCCCACGATGAAATTTGAACGAAATACAGCTTCTGGGCAATTTTCTCTGATTCTAAATATCAAATCCCTAAATCGTGCATCACTACCCCAACGTTTCATCTTTCTAAGAAGAGGTGGTGAAACATGCTGTAAAGAAAGATCGAAATAAGGGACTGTTAAACAACTGATTACATCTATAAGACGCTGATTTAATTCTGATGGATAGAGATAAAGAAGCCTCACCCATTCAACTTTTTTAACAATTTCCTCTATCAAGGGAATTACTGACTTCTCGCCAATACCTTGATCTCTTCCAAAGGCTGCAAGATCTTGAGCAACAAGAACTACTTCCTTTACCTCTAATGCATCAACCTCTTCGATGATCGAACTAATTGACCTACTTCGTTGTGGTCCTCTGAAAGACGGAATGGAACAATATCCACATGCCCTATCGCAACCCTCCGCTATCTTAAGATACGCCCATGGCTTTCCAGAAGCAGGGCGAGGAAGGTTCAAAAGATCCAATTCAGGAACATCAGCTTTCCTAGTCAAAGAAACTGGAACACCAAAGCCTGCTACATGGTCGACTTCTGGAAGCGAATCCTGCATTTCCTTTCCATATCTCTCGGCCATGCAACCGGTTACAACAATTTTGCTTTCTTCATTTCGAAGTTCAGCAATATTTAAAATCGTCTCGATAGATTCTTCTCGAGCTTCTTCAACAAAAGCACAGGTATTGACAACTATTAGGTCTGCATCGTTCAAATCATCCGTGGATTTCATCCCTTCTGCAAATAACGTCCCTGCGATTTTCTCTGAATCAACTTCGTTTTTTGGGCAACCAAGGGTAACAAGATGAAATTTTGAACCTATTGACATTATTTCAGGCTAGACGCAAAGAAAGCTAAGAATCGATCAACCGGCAAGAGTTCTTATCATTTGCAAGAACAAAAGTGCATAAATAAGCAATAAGGGTAAGGAGTTCCACTTTGAAATTGCTATTGGTTTTCTCATCATCCAGAAAGCGAACAGGCACAGAAGACACATACCTATTAGAACCGAACCATCCATAAAAGGCTGTTCTGAAGATCGCCCCAAACCTGCATGGGAAATCATTATTGCACTTCCAACACCCAAGCTATTGAAAATGTTTGACCCAAAAAGGTTTCCTATAATCAATCCCCATTCCCCTCTGCGGGCTCCCACTAATGAAGTAACCAACTCTGGCAAGGACGTTCCGATTGCGACTAATGAAAAACCTATGAAACCACCTTCCCAACCGAATTCGTTTCCTATCGAAACCGCTGAACTTACAATCCAGCGAGGCGACAAAACTGTCAACAAAAGACCTATGAACATGACAATAATTTCCCTAGATAAAGACCAACTATGTTTTCTTGGAGGATTGGGAGGAAAAACGCCTGATCTTCGGAAATAACGGAAAATTAGATAATTGGTTAAACAAAAAAACAGAAAAAGTGCGATACCCGATATTGCAGAGTCCAAATTAAAGTACACAGCAGCAGCGAAAAGCAAGGACCCTATGAATGAATACCCAGCCTGTTCCTTTGTTCCATGAGGAGGAACGACATTGCCCCAAATTAGAACCGGTATAGCTAAAACTAAGCCGAGATTAGCGACGTTAGATCCGACTATGTTTCCAACAGCCAATTCCACACCACCAACCTCTTGTCGAAATACAGCGGTAAGAGATGCAGCTAATTCCGGTGCGCTTGTACCAAATCCGACCAACAGAGCACCCACAAGTGCTTTAGGGACCTTAAATCTTTCGGCTAAACGTGCTGCACCATTCAAAAATTGATCTGCTGCAAAAACTAATATGCAAAGTCCGAGAATCAGAACCGAAAAATCTTTAAACACAATCAAAGATTACCTAAGTTGATGACACCTTAGAAGTCTTCTTCGTTTGTAGTTTCATACTCTTCCGAAGCGATAAGAACCTCTCGAGCTTTTGAACCTGAAGAAGGACCAACCACACCTGACTCTTCTAGTAGATCCATCAAACGTCCGGCCCTAGCGAATCCAACACGCAACTTCCTCTGGAGCATCGAGGTTGACCCAAGTTGGCTAGAAATGACCAAACTTCTAGCCTCTTCATACAACTCGTCATCTTGCTCGAAAGAATTCGAGACAGGCCGAGAAAAATCATCAGTTATATCCGTAACTGATTCGCCTGAAACGGAATCATCCGCCAAGTCAGGTAAACCTTGCTCCTCTTGTTCTTCTTTTTTGTTATCAATTTGAGCCTTCCAGGCCGCAACTATTTCACGCACTTCACTTTCTTCAACCCAGGCCCCTTGTATGCGCTGAGGAGTGCTTGAAGTGGGACCCAGTAGAAGCATGTCACCTTTTCCTACAAGTCTTTCGGCTCCTTGTTGGTCCAATATGACCCTGCTGTCAGCAAGACTGGAAACTGCAAAAGCCAATCGAGCGGGAATATTTGCTTTAATCACACCCGTTATAACATTCACAGAAGGTCGTTGGGTTGCTACCACTAAATGTATGCCAACTGCCCTAGCCATCTGTGCCAATCTGCAAATTGAATCTTCTACATCGCGAGCAGCAACCATCATCAAGTCAGACAACTCGTCAACTACAACCATGATGAAAGGCAATCTTTCATACTCAATAGAGTTGTCTTCACCAAAATTTGTTTCAGACAACTCATCACGATCATATGCTGCGTTGTATCCCCCTATGTCCCTATAACCACAATTAGACAAAATGTCATAACGTCTCTCCATTTCCCGTACAGCCCAATGCAAAGCATTTGCCGCCTTCTTGGGATCTGTCACAGGAGCTGTCAGGAGATGTGGAACACCTTCATATTGACCCATTTCTACACGCTTTGGATCGATGAGAATAAGTCTGACCTGGTCAGGTGTAGTTCGCATCAAAACAGAGGTAACCATCGCATTAATACAAGAAGATTTTCCAGCTCCTGTAGCACCAGCGATGAGAAGGTGAGGAGTTGTAGCAAGGTTTAGCATCAAAGTTTGACCCTTGATATCCCTCCCGACAGCAAGGTCAAGAGGATGCGTGGCTTTTTTGGATTCCTTTGAAGTCAAAATGTCGCCCAGAGCAACAACTTCTCTATCTTCATTTGGAACTTCAATACCAATAGCCTGTTGACCCGGTATTGGCGCCAAAATTCGAACATCGGCAGCTGCCAATGCATATGCTATGTCTTTATTCAGACTTGTGATGCGTGAAACCTTGACACCCTCACCTAGTTGCAGCGCATATCTAGTAACCGTTGGACCTATTGTCATGTCAACCAGACGAGTGTCGACACCATGGGCTTCTAAAGCTTCCTGAAGTCTCTTTCCACGTTCTTCGGCAGCTTTGGCATCCACATCGTGGGTGTCACTTGTTGAAAGTATGTCTAGAGAAGGCAGCGACCAAGAAGACCCCTCTACTGCCTTACCTAACTGGATCGTTAGCTGCTCACCCCCATTAATGGTCACCTTTGGTTTTGTTTTTTTCTTTCTAGGTTTGGACTCTTTTTGAGCCTTAACTACATTTTCCACAACTGTTTCTGTTGTGGAATCTTCCTGGACGCTACTTTCTTCTTTAATTTCAACCGGCATCTGTCTTTGTTCCGATGAACCAGGCGGTGTCAATAAACCTCTTATCCAATTCATTAGAGCGCGACTAAGTGAAACCAAAACTAATACAACACCTTTCAAAAGTTGCTTACTTGCTAATAAAGCACCCTTTCCAGTTATTCTCGCCACCTCTCGCGCTGAAACTCTTGTCGCAACCACTACAGAAACCAAAACAAACGCCACAAGCACCAAAACAGATCCCCATGTTCCTATGGCTGCTTTTAATCCCCCGCCCGCAGAAAGACCCAACACTCCTCCCGCCGCTCCAAGCTCATCTACTCCATCACCAATACCTGGACGCCCTCGACCTAAATGGAGTAAGCCGGAAATACCTACAAGACCGAGAAACAGTCCAACAGGTAAACGTTTGGTAATTTCGCCAAATTCTGAGCGCTCTCTGAACATCGCCAAGCCCGTCACAACCATCAAAACAGGTAAGGCAAGTTTAATGATTCCAATTGTCCATCCAGCTGCCCCGTCAACTACGTCACCAACTGGACCAGCCTGTTCTAGGTAAATCGAAAGACCTGCCAAAAGACCACCCAGCACAAGTCCGAGACCCAACATCTCGTTTCCTCGTCCCGCGAAAGCGGTCTTAAAAAATCTCTTGAAAGCACTTCCCTGATCAGGAGGTCCTTTAGCTGCCGGTGCTGATTTTCCATTTTTAGCAGCACCGGCGCCAGAATTAAGATTGCCAGATTTTTCTTCGCCCATAGAAACCTTTACTACAACAGTTTTACGGTACCACTAGGGGGTGATAGAAGGTATCCATTGATATTTTTAGTTGATTTCCACCAGTGGAATAAGTACAGGACGACGTCCAGTTTCTAGGTCAACTAACTTCCCGACCGTTCTTCGAACAAGTCTTGTCAACTCCTTTTGATCGCATAAACCATCTTTCAGTGCATTAGCGATAACTTCTTTTACCTCGTCAATAATTTCTTCAACCCAACCAACTTTGTCCTCTGACTCAATCCAACCGAAGGTCTCAACAAAAGGGTCTTCTGAAAGCTTTTTCTTATTTTTGTCTATGGACAGTCGCACTAAAACAAAACCTTCAAAGCCTAGAGAAATCCGTTGATCGACCAACGCACTGCTGACTTCAACACCTCGTGCATCTACCATCAGGTAAGCATCGCTTACCCGACCCTCAACTTGAATACCGTTTTCATCCAAACAAACCCTGTCTCCATCTACACAACTAAGAACCTTAGATTTATCCATTCCTCTATCCAGAGCGATTGATTCATGTGCTAACAAATGCGTATATTCCCCGTGAACTGGAATAAAAAGCTCAGGACTGCTTGCTTCATGCAATGCCAACAACTCCCCTGCTTTGCCATGTCCAGTTGTATGGATCTTCAACTTTCCACTGTGAATAACTTGGGCTCCTAAGCGCGCTAAATGATTATGGATTTTAAAAATAGACGCCTCATTCCCAGGTATCGGAGAAGAAGAAAAAATTACTGTGTCATTTTGATTTATTTCAATCACAGGGTGCCTACCTTCAGACATCATAGAAATCGCTGCCCTTGACTCACCTTGTGAACCTGTACAAACAATACAGACTTTCCCTGGTTCAGAATTCTTTAGTTCTTTTTCCGTCAACAGCATTCGGTCAGATACCCTCAATAGATCCAATTCTCGAGCCAGAGATACGTTTCTTATCATTGAGGGCCCTAATACAGCTAACTTACGATCGGTTTTTGCTGCCGCATCAGCTATTTGTTGAATCCTATGAATATGACTTGAAAACGTTCCGACAATTATCCGGCGTCCTATGTTTTCATGAAAAATGTCCTCGATTATGGGACCTATTTCTGATTCCGAGAGAGACTCACCAACACTTTCAGAATTTGTCGAATCCGCCAGCAATAGACGAATCCCCTCTTTTTTAGATATTTCAGAAACTCTGCTCAAATCCGTGAGACGTCCATCTACGGGAGTTGGGTCAAGTTTGAAGTCACTGGAATGCAGAACAACTCCTTGAGAAGTCCTAAACGCAGTCATCAAACCACCGGGAGTCGAATGAGTCACAGGTAAAAATTCACATTCGAATGGCCCTATTTCATGAATTTCATTGTCTTTCACTACCACAAATGAAGGAATCTGAACTTCATGACTTTCTAACTTTGACTTGACCATTCCAACAGTGAAAGGCGAGCCGTAGATAGGTACCGAGATTTGGCGGAACAGAAAAGGTATTCCACCAACATGGTCTTCATGCGAGTGACTTAAAATACATGCTTCGATGTCGCCTTTTCTTTCGAGAAGCCATCCTAAGTCTGGGAGAATTGAGGTAACACCAGGATGCCTGTAAGGAAATAACTGCCCGCAATCAAGGAGTACGATGCGACCATCTTCTTCAATTGCCGCACAATTTCTTCCTATTTCACCAAGCCCACCGAGGAAGGTTATATGTATAGGACTATTCAAAACTTCACTTCTTGTTATTTAACCGCGTCCTAAGCCACTTAAAATCCCGCGCGCTTTTTCAGATAACAATTCTGGTTCAGGTCCCATAGGCAAACGACAATCGCCTCCTGGTAAATCAAGTATTTTCATCATTGCTTTTGTAGGTATTGGATTTGGGGTCAAATCACCAGATTCAAAGTCATATGAAGGTAGCAATTTTCGATTAATTTCAGATGCCCGAACGAAATCTCCTCCAAAAAAAGCTTTCATCAACTCAGACGTTTCAGGCGTGCACCAGTGTGAGGCGACACTTACTGTTCCGACAGCCCCTACTGAAAGAAGAGGCAAAGTAAGCGAGTCTTCTCCACTGTAAACCTCGAAACCTTCCGGAGCGGCAGCTATCAATCTGGCGGTCTCTGCGACATCTCCTGCTGCATCTTTTAAAGCAACAATATTTTCTACCTCATCTGCTAGTTGCAAAATTGTGGAAGTGTCAATTTTTCTTCCTGATCTGATCGGGATGTCGTAGAGCATCACCGGTAGATCCGTTGCTTGTGCTACTGCAGAGAAATGTGCTAGCAAACCCAACTGCGAAGGTCTGTTGTAATAAGGAGTAACTGTAAGAATTCCGGAGGCTCCAACTTCAGTACAGCGTTCTGTTAGTTCAACAGCAGCTTTAGTGTCATTACTGCCCGCTCCAGCTATTACAGGCACATCAACCGACTCAACCACAGCATCAATTAGGTTTATTTGCTCCTCATGAGTAAGAGTTGGGGACTCACCGGTTGTACCTGCTATCACCAAACCTTCATTCCCTTGTTCTACAAGCCATTTTGCCAGTGTTTGGGCCCCGTCGATATCCAGCGAGCCGTCTTCTGTGAAAGGCGAAATCATAGCTGTTAATACCCTGCCAAAACGTGGTGTCATGATATTTCCTTTCCTATTCCGACGAGCTTTCTGATGCTCTATCTATCCCAAGCGTTGACAAAAGATTTTCATGCAATTCAAACCACACAGTGTGATATGACTCAATCATAGGCTTGGTGAACCAATCAACTTCACCGTCCAAAACCAGTTTCAAAGCATAAGTGAAACGGTCACCGTAAGTTGCGAAACGTTCTAAATTATCTTTTAGGGCTGCACAAATAGGCTGCACATGGTTGTCCAACTCAACTAACCGGTTTATAACTTCCCGATCATATTCAGAATCAGAATGATCATTTATTACCGGCTCTCCATCACTTCCTTCGGACGATGGTCTAAGTTGCCAATCAGTGCACAGAACCAAAAAACCTGCGTTAACTTGCAAAAATTCCTTATAAGAACTATCTATTTCTGATCGGATTCCCAAACTATCAACTTCGGATGCGAGAAGCTTTTCACCGTAAGATCTTCCATCTGGTGTAAGCATCCACATAGCCTGATTTTCCCTGTAGATGACTTTCCCCTCATCAGCAAATTCATTGAGTATTTTTAGAGTCTCTTCTTCGCTCAATGCAACACTCTCGGATACAACTTCAGTAGCAGCGAATCCCTTAACTCTGATTGCTTGTAATGCAAGCAGGCCACTATCACTTATATTTGACATGTAATCACGCTACCAGTCGATCATCCGCTACGACGCGTCTAAGAACTAAAGGGTAACCAATTAAACCTATTGCTGAAAAAATAAACCACTGAACGGCATAACCGAGATGTGGACCTTCTGTTAGTTCAGGCACCTCAAGCTCGACTGGCCATCGATCCGTAAGTTTCTGACTTTGCTGAAGGTATACAGGCAATAATGGCACTCCCCATTCATCGCTTAATAAATCCAAATCTATTCTATTTATCTCTTTACCCTGTAATTTCCCATCAAGGAAAGGCAGCATAACAAATCCATTAATTTCAATTTCTTGTGTATCTGGTTCCCAGCTGTGTGAGTTAAATTCATTGAAAATTTTACTTGGCAAATACCCCCTATTAACTGCTACAAAAGAAACCGGATTTCTTGAGAGAGCGAAGAGAGTTACAACTTCGACTCCTGGTGCCCCATCACGGGACCTGTTGATCAAGTACAGTTGCCGATTCCCGTCAAAAGTTCCTTTGGCGGTAACCGGCAGGTAATTCTGATATTGATTCTTTTCTTCTGGAAGTATGACATCTATTGCGATGGGGTCGCGATTCAAGACTTCTGCCACCTGCGAGTTGACCAACTTACGGTCTTCTAGTCTGCGAAGTTGCCAAAAACCTAGATTAATAGTTGAAACAACGAGTGCTATTACAAAAATGTGTGAAATTATCCAACTTGGTTTTAATAAACGTCGGTATCCAATAATCATTCAATTCCAAGCAATTTTTCTATGCCAATGGTTAATCCATTTGGAAGAGCGCCTATTCCTCGAATGGACAGTACTACTCCTGGCATAAACGACTCTCGGTCAGTTGAGTCATGACGTATAGTCAATGTTTGACCTGTTGAACCCAGTATCACTTCTTGATGGGCGACCATTCCTTGCATTCGAACTGCGTGTATAGATATTTCCTCTAGTTTTGCTCCTCTAGCTCCCGGAACGTTTTCTTTGACTGTCGGATCGTTTTCCCATTGATCGGAAGCTGCGTGCATCCTTTCTGCAGTAGCTAGGGCAGTGCCAGACGGTGCGTCCACTTTCTGGTTGTGGTGATACTCGATTATTTCTGCTGTGTTGAACCATGGCGAAGCTATAGCCGCAAAATGCATCATCAGTACTGCACCTATTGCAAAATTGGGGACTATCAAGCAACTGCTTTGATCAAATATTTCTTCAAAAGATCGAAAATCTTGTTCGGTGAGCCCACTTGTTCCCACGACCACATCAATTCCTTCTTCTGCCAACAGTGGCAAATTGCTTCTTGAAGATTCAGCTACTGTAAAATCAACTACTACATCGGCTTCTGCCTTAAAAAAGTCACTTATTTCAGTCGTGAGTGGAACACCACCAGAGTTCACTTCTGCATCACCGGAAGTCAAGTCCACAGCAGCTACAAGCTCCATGGATTCACCTTGCATAACAGCAGAACACACAGATTGACCCATGCGACCTGCTGCACCTAAAACGCCTACTTTTAAAGATGTTTTTCCCATAGGTCCGAGGTTAGTACTCTCGGGTCGATTTGTTGGAATTGTTTTAATCAAATTAAAACAAAGAGTATTTTCAGCTACCTTCTTTTGCGATTACCGTTTCTTCTCGCAGTGCTTTTTCCTAAATCACCGTGAACAGCTTCTAGTTCGGCTTGAAAAGCATCCTCGAAAGATGCTGAAGCCTTGACTTTGTTTTCTCTATCATTAGGCTCAGAGTCGGTTTCTTTTTGGTTGTAATCATCATCTTCAGAGGAATCGTCACCATCTATTTCAATACTTTCATCTTCTTCAGATTCATCTAACAGCTTCTCTTCAGGAATTTCATCCTTACCGCTATCCAACAGTGGTCGTAAAGAAATTTTTCCATTCGGGTCTATATCTTCGACTTCGACTTCAATTGCATCACCGAGCTCAAGAACATCTTCAACTTTGTCTATACGTTTTCCGTCACCCAGTTTAGAAATGTGAACCAATCCGTCTCTTCCCGGAAGTATGTTCACAAAAGCTCCGAACTTGGTTATGTTTACTACTCTTCCCTCGTAAACCTCTCCCACATTTGCTGAAGGTGGGTCGACGATTAGCATTATTTGCCTCTCAGCTTCAGTTACTTTCTCCCTGTCAGGTGAAGCGATCGATACAATTCCGGACATGCCGTCATCATCAACTGCAATTTCAGCCCCGGTTTCAGCTTGAATGGTGTTTATCATTTTTCCTTTAGGTCCAATAACCTCACCAATTTTTTCTACAGGTATTTCAAAACTAAGAATTTTTGGAGCGTTCTCTCCTACGTCTTCACGGGGTTCAGGTATCGCAGAGGTCATTACTTCCAATATTTTGAGTCGAGCCTCTTTAGCTTGATTCAATGCATCAGCAAGGACATCTGCAGGGATACCATCGATTTTGGTGTCCAGCTGTAAAGCTGTAACAAACTCGGATGTGCCAGCAACTTTGAAATCCATGTCACCAAAAGCATCTTCAGCTCCCAAAATATCTGTCAGCGTTATGTACTTGCCATCTTTATAAATCAGACCCATAGCTATACCCGCAACTGGTGCCTTGATAGGGACACCGGCGTCCATCATCGACAAACTGGATGAACAAACGGAGCCCATTGAAGTTGAACCATTTGATGAAAGAACTTCTGACACCAAGCGAAGAGTGTATGGAAACTCTTCAAAACTAGGCACCACAGGAAAAAGGGCTCTCTCTGCGAGGGCACCATGCCCAATTTCTCTACGCTTTGGACCTCTCATAAACCCTGTTTCTCCAGTTGAAAAAGGCGGGAAATTATAGTGATGCATGTATCTTTTTCGTTCAATCGGATCAATACCATCAATCATCTGATCCATCCGACCAGTTCCCAACGTTGTGATGTTCAAAACCTGAGTTTCACCTCTCTGAAAGAGACCTGAACCGTGAGCTGTAGGAATCACTCCTACTTCCGATGAAAGCATCCTGATGTCAGACACTCCACGCCCGTCGATCCGAACGCCTTCTTTAACTATCCGATCTCTAACTATTTCCTTGGTTACTGACCTGATCGCTGCAGAAATCTGTTCTTCAGCGCCTTCCACTTCTTCAAAATCAGTGGTTATTTCGGCTTTAATTGCCTCCTTAAGCTCTGCTTCAGCATTTTGTCTTTCCGATTTGTCGACAATTGTTTGAGTAGCTGCAATTCTTTCCGCTCCTGCAGTTTCAACAGCAGTAAAAATTTCCTTGGTGTAATCGGAAAAAGCCTCATATTCCATTACTTCAGAATTTCCTACTGCTTCAACTAGTTTTTGTTGTAGTTCAATAACTTCTTTTATGAACTGCTTAGAAAATTCAAGACCATCGGCAAGTACAGATTCGTCTACAAAAGGTGCACCTGCGTCATAAACATCACAAGTTGCCTCCGTACCTCCAGCCTCCACCATCATGATTGCGACATCTTCATCATCTAATAGACGTCCAGCTACAACCATTTCAAATGCTGAGTCAGCAGCCTCTTCATACGTGGGATGAGGAATCCATTCTCCTGAAGATGTCCAAGCAATTCGAACTGCACCCACAGGACCATCAAAAGGAATTTCAGAAATCATAAGAGCTGCTGATGCACCATTCAGAGCCAATACATCATGAGGATTCTCCATATCAGCTCCCATTACAGTGCCGACAATGTGCACCTCATTACGAAAACCCTCTGGAAACATAGGTCTTAATGGTCGGTCTATCAGTCGACAAGTTAAAATTGCCGATTCTGATGCTCTACCCTCACGCCGGAAAAAGGAACCGGGTATCTTCCCGGCTGCATACATTCTTTCCTCAATATCAACTGTTAAAGGAAAAAAGTCGGCACCCGCTCGAGCTGATTTAGCACCAGTTGCGGTCATCAAAACAGTTGATTTGCCAAGTTGAGACAAAACCGCCCCTCCTGCTAATCCAGCAAGACGTCCTGTCCCGAAAGTGATTGTTTTTTCTGTCCCTGAAAATGTATGGGACACGGAAATTGGTTCGTTCATTCTTATTCTCTTCTTTTCTCTTCTTTACCTGTCCGAAACATTTTCGATCAGGGCGACACCATTCGATGAAACACTAATTTCTAAAACTGCTCACCCTCTGGAGTCTTTTTCTTTTCGTTCCTTAATCAACTACAGTCTAGGAACTTTTGAGTCAACTCCCTAGCGGCGCAGACCTAATTTTGTGATAATGGACCTGTAACGCTCAATATCATTTTTCTCCAAGTAATCAAGCATTCTTCGTCTGCGACCAACCATCATTAATAAGCCCCTTCTACTGTGGTGGTCTTTTTTATGGACTTTCAAATGTTCAGTTAGATGGCTGATTCTTCCACTGATTAAAGCAATCTGAACTTCTGGAGAACCAGTATCACTATCGTGCAACTGGTGCTCAGAAATTGTTTCAGATTTTACAGGCGTATTACCAGACATGTATTCCTCAAATTAGGTTTCGCTTAGAAAACTAGCTCTATTAAAACTATCGGCGAGTCGTAAAAGATCCACAAGATTTTTTTACTCTCTGTTATTTATATCTCGTAACAACTGGACCATCTCCACAGCTGAATCAGCAAACTCAGAACCCTTATTTTCCGCATGCACAGAAGCTCTCTCAACAGCTTG
>CEUS01244727.1_pt1 | contig 25441 bp, 18 predicted proteins | sample 427031 | NCBI WGS metagenome assembly CEUS01 (sample SAMEA2622837, study PRJEB7988) | marine metagenome | biome: marine biome (ENVO:00000447); feature: marine epipelagic mixed layer (ENVO:xxxxxxxxx); material: "saline water (ENVO:00002010), including plankton (ENVO:xxxxxxxx)" | depth 140 m | reverse complement strand
GCCAGTTCTTCACCTTCCGGTGTCAGGGGTGGAATACGGCCGTCAGGAGGATCAATAACCATCGCCACCTGTGTCGAAACCGATTTAGGTGCAAAACCGAGTGCCGTGTCACGCCATTCCCGATCATACCCCCAAATGCCGCCAAGCGTTCCACCCTCTCGACGTGCCACGGCTTCTTCTGGTGTGAGCTCGGCAACATCAACATCTTCGGGACGTTCCAATGGGATACCGTGAGAGATGTCGGCTCTCCAAAGACCCTGAAGATCTGGTTCGCCCCACGATGTCTGAGGGGTCGTATATGGACCAAGGTCCGCTTCGACTACAGGAGCTAAATCCATTTCGACACCAGCAAAGCCAGACTCCACCACAGCGATTCTGACATTGTCAGGCCCCATCACAAACGCACGTTTCGCCTGGGTTCTCGCATTAAGCGGAACCATCGGTTCCTCTTGAAACTCGACCCCTGCCTGACGAAGCTTTGGAGCTTCTGTATCTAAATTGTCCACCATAAAGGCAATATGATCGATGGCGCGACCTTGTGTCTGTGCTGGCAGCGTGCCTTCAGGATGTTGAGAAACGAGAAACCACACGTCGTCGAAGAGCAGTCCGTCTAACATCCCACGCAGCGATGCTTCCTCGCCCCCCATGACATCGCGATAGAAGGCTAAGGTCTCTGCCGGATCCGTTGCACTGAGGTGGACGTGATGGAATCCCAGATACTCCTCATCCTCTACCAGCTCGATGCGGGTACCCCAAGGGTCAAAAATAAATGCGATCTTGAAGAGACCTGGAATGTCACGGATAATCGTTCCGTCTTCATTTCGTTGAAGCCTTACACCTGAACCTTGGACTCCGATTGCCTCAAGTTCAGCCATTCTTGCATCGAGATCAGGAACGGAAAAACCTATGTGATTCACACCGGTTCCAGGACTTCCCCCACTGGTCGATTGGGGCACGAAAACCAATTCCACTCCATCACAATTAGCAGCATCATCACGATCAGCTAAAGGCTCACAGCCCATATGTTCCGTGTACCACTCCACGCCCTTGGCAGGACTTGAAGCCGTCACGTGAACATGGTGATAGTCAGCGGCACGGCTCACCGCAGGAGATGCAATGAGGCTAAACACAAATAGACCAGAAATAATGTTTCTAGAAATCATCATCAGATCAACCTTCCTCTTGGTGCGTCCTTACTGGCCGGACTCCTTCCGAAGATGTCCATAAAGCAATTCTTCGGAAAACTCTATACATTTATACTCAATAAGCCTGGCATTCTCCTCAAGTCGGCGATACAGCGGCATTTTAATTGTCCACGGCCTAGTGTAAACATCTGGATCTTCAAGCGTTGCCTCATACATCAACGCGTTAGGACTGATAGGAGTATAACGTTCGGTAACACGAAGACCAGCGCTATGAAAATTCCCTGCGCGATCGAGCCATGCTTCACCGTTGAAGCCCGCAACCTCCACTACTAAAGTTTCACCATCCCACGTTCCGTGTGATCGTCCCATCCAGGAGTCGATTGGAGCTGGCTCAGGATTTTCCTTGTCCAAATGAACGGTCCGAACCGCCTCTGCGTACCCATAAGCTATTAGCATCTTTTCCGTTCCCTGAATAATTTGAAATGGATAAGGCATGTAAGTCGCTCGCGGTACCCCAGGCAGATAACATTTCGCCTCTGGATCCTCAGTTAACCGATTGGTAAAATTTTCCTCTTTTTGCTCTATCGCCCAGTCTTGATAGGGAATATCGTTTCCTACAACCACACCTTGTCCAGGGGGAACAGCTCCAATGGCTCCACCTATCGGCAGTCCTGGATAAGCTGGGTGATCTTGCAAATCCCAGTTGGCTGTGTTTACAGCCTGCCAAATTCCATTGAGATTCGGTTTTCCGTCCGTAGTGCGCTCTGCTTCATAAGTAGATGATTGGCCGAACACCTGACCAACCGTCAGGAAGAGGACCACACCGACCACAAAAAAGGCTGTAATCGCAGTGCCTCGATACCGATTTTGCATCTGACCAATCTCCTTTCAAAAACCTCTGTTAAGTACTGACCGTATCTAAAAATCTTCGCAACAAAATAGTAACGCCGTTCTACACAAAAGTGCCATTAAACATGAGCTTTCTCATAACATATCCGAGTAGAAATATGCATTCGTGAGAAGTCACAATCTTACACCATGCACCCCCCTCATAACCGAGAACTAGCGCTTTCCAGAATATTCGAGCATCTGAGAAGTGAGATCCATAGGATATGAAATCGTAACGTCTTCTATCACATCGTTCGCATTTCGCACTGCGGTCAATTTCGGCATCACAAACCCTGAATAGGCTGGCAAGGCTACTCGATCGACACGCTCAAGAATTTCGTCCCTTAAGATCGGATCAAAATGAATGCCGTACGATTCAAACAGCTCGACAGCCGCATCATAATCGCCCTCAGATTTAATTCGCTGAACTTCTGCCAACAATTCAGCAACACCCTCCCGGAACATCTTCCAGTCCGTCATCACATAAAAAGTTTTACCATCACGCTCATGAACGTCGATAGCATCGGTGTTTTCCATGATCCAGTGAACAACCATTTGCCGATTACGCATGTGATCTTGTTCAATTTGGGATCCCTCGCGCACACGACGTAATTGTAATAAAGCATTTCGCGTGTAACCCTCATACTGTGCACGGATGATGTCCTCATGATTTTCAGAAGGCACAATACCAATTTCGACCAACTTGGGATCTGCAATAAAATACAGGGCCACCAAATCAGCCCGAGCCTCTTCAAGTGCAGAATATTGCTCTTTGAGAAACGTCTGTGGATTCCCTTCCAAACGATCAGAAACAAGACCTGAAGCATGACCAATTACTTCATGCATATGAGTATTCAGATCCCCCGCAAAACTCCCCCAAGCCTCAGCACGTGCAGCCTCCTCTTCGGTCCAAGTAAATTCGTTGCGATAAGTCACCGGTCGAGACCGGTCATACGCCTCAGTAACATTGGTAAGTGAAACTGACTTGCTACCATATTCTTCGCGGACCGTCTGATCGTTAGGAAGATTGATCCCGATAGGAGTCACAGGGCCAGCATCTCCTATTTCAACAACCACTTCAATAGCGTTTGCGAGAATCCCTCTCACCCCTTCTTTACGGTACTTGGGATCCCAAGGCATATGATCTTCAAACCACTGGGCATGTTCTGCAATTGTCTGCATCGACTCTGTCTTCTCTTGATTAACGTAAAAAACAAGTCCCTCCCAAGCGCCTTTTGCACCACGAGCATCCATGTACACTTCTGTGAATCCATTAATCGTATCGACCGGAGAATCTCGATCGGCCACCCATGCGATATCATAAGCACGCTGATCAACCGCTTCGCCAGTGCGATACCATTGGATCAACGCTTTTAAAGAGTGCGCCATGGATTCGGTCGCATAGGGTAGAGCGTCTTCTAGATGTGTCACTATCTCCCGAATTTGAGAATCGTAGCGACCATCAACTTTATAGACTTCCTCTATTAAACGTCCGCCACGTTTTACCAACCTAGAATTCAGGCTATAGCGTTCTTCAAAACCAGAAAGGTCATCCATAGATACGCCGTCATATAAATTGTTCGCGCTAGCTAGCAAGATATCTTGATTATCCCTAGGGGTTTTATTGGTCACAATCGGATCTACATCTAGGTCAAAAAATAACGGTTTAAATCGAGTAATAAAGTGCTCTAGGGTCTCTGAGTCCTGTAATGGAAATTGCGCACCGGCTACCGCCGCTGCCCTTACGGCGTCACCAAACATTTCTGGAGTAGTCTCCATAACAAATTTTCTTGCTGTTTGATTATTAAAGGGTCCGCTGTTAATCCAAAACAACTTCGCGTATTTGTGCACGGCTGCTCGTGTTTGCTCTTCGACTCCATCGCTATGCGTAAGAATTTCTTCCAGCACCTCACGCATCTCAAGGTTGTGAACATAGCGCTGATCATAATAAATATCCCGCCCGGCTATTGCAGCTTGATATAGATGCCAAACCAAAATTTTTTCATTCAAAGCAAGTCGTTCAAACCCATCCGCGTATAACTGCACAACCGCCGCATCATCAACGCGCTCGAGTAAGTACCGCCGCTCAGATTCTGAGTGGGCAGGTTCCTGCATGGTCGTATCACCCACATTCCCATCGTCCTGCGCACCACATGAAACGAACGCGGAAATTACTATTACCGCACCTAAACCCCTTAAAGTCATCACTAGCTTTCCTTTATTGATCTGAACCATTAAAGAAGGACCTTAATCTGTTAAGCTCTTGATTATATACATGATTTTGCATCTGATTACCCGTATTCCGTTGCTGATCATAATAATGACCATCGCATGGCCAGTTGGTCCATTATGGGCACAACAACGCCTGTCGATAGACGATATTTTTTCGCCCACAAACCGTGTGGATTTCGATGGAGAGCCACCCAGAGGACTGCGGTGGATTGACGACAACCATTATCTTGAAAAAGTTTCTGAAACCAGTCGTCAGAGCAATCTATTCTGGAAGGTTAATGCAGATTCCGGGCATCGAGAACCTTTCTTGGATCTTGACCGTATGGAAGCAGTATTTAGAAATGTTCCCGATCTTGGCTTTGACCAAATACAGTGGGATAGCCAAACACGAAATCCGATTCTAGATAATAACTACACGGCGTTAGTAATTAGCTTGAACAACGACCTGTATTACTACGATCTGCAAAATACAACTGTCACCCGCTTGACAACAAATCCGGCTGAAGAAGAACAAGAAATTTCATTTAGTCCGGACGGAACACTGATTGCGTTTATCCGAGAACACAATTTACACATCGTCGATATTGAAGAAGGTCACGAGCGCTTATTAACAACAAGTGGAACTGAATCCTTGCGCAATGGAATCCTTGATTGGGTCTATCAGGAAGAAATCTATGGCCGCGGAAATTTTCGCGGGTACTGGTGGAGTCCGGATTCACAAACAATTGCATTTCTCCAATTAAACGATACGGATGTTCCAAATTTTTTAATCCTAGATCAGATGGACTATCACCCAAATCTTGAAACTTGGGCATATCCAAAGGCGGGCGACCCCAACCCCGTAGTTAAACTTGGTATCGTTTCTAGCGTTGGAGGCGATGTTACATGGGCGAATCTCAATAAATATTCCCCTAACGACACTTTGATTGTCGGGGTCGAATGGTCACCAAACAGTGACCATCTTGTTTTTCAAGTTCAAAATCGTGAACAAACCTGGCTTGATCTAAATTTAGCGGATCCATCCTCTGGCAATACCACTCAACTTTTAAGAGAAACAACACCCGCTTGGGTCAATGTTAATGGTCCACCAGTATGGATGAAAGATGGGACATTTCTTTGGCTGAGCGAACGATCTGGGTGGAAACATATATATCACTACCGTGCAAATGGATCATTGATTCTGCAAATTACCGACGGCAACTGGGAAGTGCGAAATCTCCATGGCTTAGACGAAAAAAATGGATGGATTTACTGGTCAGGAACCGCACATAGCCCTATCAGACGAGACGTTTATCGAGTTCGGTTTGATGGGTCTGATCTGACTAGATTATCAGAGCGAGAAGGCACCCATCGAGCGGTTTTTAATCCGTCTTTTAGCCACTATCTGAACACATACAGCTCACTTCGATTACCTCCTCAAGTCTCCGTGCACGAATCAAATGGAACAAGGGTCCGTTTTATTGATCGTAATCAACCAACCACACTTAACAATTACAAATTATCCGAACCTGAATTTTTGCAGGTGACCACCCGAGACGGTTTTGTCATGGAAGCTCTAATGATTAAACCACCTGATTTTAATCCGTCCCTTCGCTATCCGGTTTACCAGCACGTCTATGGAGGACCACATACACAACGCGTGCTCGACCGATGGTCTGGCTCAACCTATATTTACTGGCAACTTCTTGCCCAACATGGCTTTATTGTCTGGGTTCTCGACAACCGTACCGCTAGTGGGAAAGGAGCCATCTCAACATGGCCGGTGTATAAGAATTTTGGCTCCCTTGAGTTACAGGATCTTGAGGATGGCATTGTCTGGCTGAAAGAGCAACCATATGTTGACTCTACTCGTATAGGACTTGAAGGCTGGAGTTATGGTGGCTTCATGGTCAACTATGCACTTACCCATAGCCAAATTTACAAAATGGGGATCGCTGGTGGTTCAGTCACCGACTGGCGTGATTACGACACGATTTATACAGAACGCTATATGTTGACTCCAGAAAACAATCCAGACGGTTATTCTTCGAGTTCACCGCGTTTTGCTGCCCATAATTTAGAAGGATCCCTGCTTCTTATCCACGGAACGATGGACGAAAACGTACACATGCAGAACACGTTACAACTTGCGCACGAACTTCAAAAAGCGGGAAAACAATTTGAAATGATGCTCTACCCTAAATCCCGCCACCGGCTCGGAAGCTTGGAGCTTGAACACCATCGTCATAAAACGATGCTTGATTTCAGTATTCGTCATTTGAAACCAGGACAGTCTTTCCTTCGCGAGAACCTCTTAGATCGATAGGAAATATTTCTTTTTGACAAGCCTCCTTAAAACTCTGGCTAGCGCCTCGTCTACAACGGCCATCGAACTGAGACCCCCATTGATTGAACTGAATGCAGTCGACAGTATCAACGCCTGGATCGACACCTATCATGCAGTTTATGGGGTCACAAGTAAAAATCGTTACGTGTTTCTAACAGATAGCGCGATCGGTCAACGCGAAGAACATTCGATTAGACACCTTGTCACTAATCTTGGCGATGATGCTCCTCGCGAACGTGTGATTCCCTTTCTTACAGCAAAGCATTCTCTTGACTACTGTTTAGGTTACGCCGACCGAGCATCAGAGAATAATTTTCGGACTCTCGTAGTAGTAGGTGGGGACAACGCCGTTGGTCCCGCAAGGTGCGTAGCACATGGCTGGCAATTAAGAGAACTGATTCGAAAACGGCAACCGCATTTAGAATTAGGTGGGTGGGTCAACCCAACAAAGGATACCCAACAACAAATTGAGTATTTAATGCAAGCTAGCGCAGTGACTGATTTTTATCTTACGCAGGTCGTTTCACATCATCATCTTGAAAAAATTGAAAACTTTCTTATTACATCCGCGAAAAACTCATTGAAGATGCCTGGTGTGTTCGGTGTGTTCTACTATCGCAGCGGAAACCAACAAACCTTAAATTTACTGTCTCAGTTTCTCCCTGTACCTCGCACTCAACTTATCAAAGAATTTTCATCTGGCCTCACCGCCGAACAAATTTGTGCGCGCTCGATTCAAACACTTCGCAGAATCGGTATCAAGCACTTTTATATTAGCAACCTACCCGTCGATCGAGCTCCTTCCACTTTAAATACCATTCTCAATCTTGCTGCTAATGATTTAGAAGATTCTTAATTCTAGGTATATGATTAGGAATCAAACTAGTGAAGGGACAAATGCCATTATGCTTGTAACTACAACACCTTCTGTAGAAGGTAAAACGATCACCAAATACTGTGGGCTTGTAACAGGCGAGGCAATTCTGGGAACGAATATTATTAAGGATTTGTTTGCCGGTGTCCGTGATATTGTCGGAGGGCGTTCTGGATCATACGAAAAAGAACTTCATCAAGCACGAGCAATCGCATTGAAAGAACTCGAGGAAGAAGCCGAGAAGGTCGGAGCGAATGCCGTCATCGGTATTGATCTTGACTACGAAGTCGTTGGGCAGGGAAGCTCAATGTTGATGGTAAGCGTGAGCGGCACTGCCGTCGTTATACACTAAAGATTGTAGCTGGCTCCGCAGCGGTAGAAGTTTTTCAGAAAATCTTGGTCCTCTCCTTATTCTTTCTCTAACTCTCTGTTCACGGTGTCGGGAGAAAAAGCTGGTATACAAACGGCGATGTATTGAGCACCATCAATATCAGGAGTGCTGTAACGAACCCATTCTTTTGGCTTCACTAAAACGGCTTCCCCAGCGTGAACATCAATAGATCCGTGTTCATGTTCCACGCGTACCATCCCACTCAGCACCAGAGTAATTTCTTCAAAATCAGGGCGTTGACCAGGTTCCTTCCACCCTTCGGACGAGGTCATTTTCGCCACACTAACATTAGTATGCCCCGTGTTAACCCCACCAACAAATTCCTGAATGAGTTTCGGTTTATTACCGACCGCTTCAATCACGGCAGGTTTTGTAATTAACTGAGGCATTTTTTCTCCACAATGCTGAATTTATCTGATGTGTCGCCCACCATCCACTCGAATGGTCTCACCAGTCACAAACTCTGACTCAAGTAGACTTACAACGGTGCTTGCGATTACGTCCTCGCCACCCCACCGGCCTAAAGGAGTTGTCTGTTCGACAGCTTGTATCTCCTCATGCGAGGTGCCTGGGGGAGCCTCTATCGGACCCGGCGCAATTGCATTTACCAATATTCCTTCTCCCGCCAATTCCAGAGCCAGAGATTCCGTTAATCCAATAACCGCACTTTTGGCCACGTAATAAGGAAGATAACCGAGGTATCGAGGACGTCCGCTAGCAGCAGTCCAATCAGAAAAGTTGATGATGTGACCGCCACCTGCACTACGAAGATGCGGTATCGCTGCTAACGCACAAATATACGCTGCCCTTGCGTCAACCGATAAGGCCTTGTCCCAATCTAGTTCTGTTAAATTATCGACCGCATTCTGTTCATAGGAAGAAGCCATATTAATCAGTACGTCAAGGCGCCCAAATGTCTCTACGGTCTCATGAATCAAGTAGCGACACTCGTCAGGAGAACGCAAATCAACCTTTGTCACCAAAATATCTCGCCCTGCTTGTTTGACTAAATTTTCGGCTCTATGAAGATCGTTCCGAGACCGTCGAAATGACAAACTGACATCTGCCCCTCGGCGCGCCACAGCACCAGCAACAGCACTTCCAAGGCGACGTGCTCCCGTAATGAGAACTACTTTATTTTCAAGAACCATAAACCTAGTTAAATCCAACGCACAGATAAGATATGTGTCCCGCTTTAATATTGATTAGTGAAACCCATATGGATCGGCTTCGAATGTAAGACCGGAATGATGCTACGAATCAGCCTCTTTTTTGTGAGGAGCAGGAATACGTGGATTCAATATTTCGTCAATCAAGAAAACATCAGTCAGCAATGCGCGTAAATGAATCAAAGCATTAAGGTTGTCTATCATTTGTGAACTAATGGCCGGCTGAGCCGATACCATCTTTACTGCCGCCAACGAATTGTTGGCATCCTGTCGTAGCAGGTCAATAAAGGATCGATACTTGCTCAGATCATCCTGAGCATTTCGCTCGACAACCTCTAAAAATAAATCGGCAAGGCTCTCAAGGGCGTGCTCCATCCGATCGAGAAAATCTCTAGCCTGTCCGGATGCTGCTGCGGCATCACCGCCGGCAACACCCTGCGCGGCATAAGCTAGAAAAAATTCGTAACTTTCCTCAATAGAATTTATACGAGCTTGGAGCTCGTCAGCCGTTGTCACTGTTTTGAAGATTCCTCGGACACGACCCAACGATCTGGATCATGATGTTCAAGATATCGATCGCGTTCGACATATCCAAACACCATTGATTTGGTCAGCCACAATTTCTCAGGTCGGACAGCGAAGTAGATATGAGTAAGCGTTAACGTCACAAAAAAAACCGCGCTAAAACCATGGAGCGCATAAACTAATCCCCACGTTGCATCTTCAAGAAAATACGCGTTCCGTGCCCATAATGGAGTCTCTATCCGCAACATCATAAATAGACCGGTTCCGATAACCGCCAGTCCTCCGAGGGTGACCGCTAGGTGATAAAGCTTATGATCAAGAGGATACTTGCCGTGCTTAGGAATATCGTCAGAAGATTTTCCCATCTGATGCCGAATTCGTTTCCACGCCTCCTGTAAGTCAACAGGAAGGATCCAAATAGACCAAAAATCTAAGAAAAACGTGGCGTGTAATATGTGGTAAACGATTGAGACGGTCAGGAACAAGCCAGACACCCAATGCAAAGTGAGCCATGGAAATTGCACACCGATAACTGGAAAAAATCCTGTAATGAGAAGAACAATCATGGAGGCCGCCATGATCCAATGAAAAAATCTGGCTGCACCTGTGTGCCGGGTTATTCGCTCGGGAAGATTCGCCGAAACCGTCGCGTCAGTATTGTTACTATGTTTAGCTCGAACTAATTTTGGCAACCAAACAGCGGCATAAACAATGTGAAATAAGATAAACGCTATGCCCGTCCAAAATGCTAAATAGAGCAAATCCCATGAGATCCGAACGAGCATCTCCTGCCCCCACGGATCAACACCCCATTCAAATATTTGCATCCTAGGCCTCACCACCTCGTACAGATCGTGTAACTAAATTTCTCAGAAGTGCGACCTTGTATCCGTTATGTGCCAACGGTCGAACTCCTTCAACAGCAGCTTCTCCAGCACGTTTCGCCAAATCGTTATTCATACTCTGACCTCGCACCAAATCTTCTGCCGCGCGAAGACGCAACGGTGTCGGCGCAACACCATTTACAGCAATCCGAATATCTTCAACAACCCCATTCGTCACTACGGCAGCAGATGCGACACTGGCCAGTGCAAAATCCCAGACAGCTCTATCTCGACTCTTCTCAAAGTAAAAACGTGCCCCCGCCCACTTTGGAGACAGCTGTATCGTCGTCAACAAGTCACCCGCTTCAAGAACAGTCATGCGTTCAATGTCAACTGCTGGTCCCACAAAAAACTCTTCGGCTGAAACGGTTCGTGTTCCACTGCCATTTCGAATTTCAAACTGAGCATCTAACGCGATAAGAGCCGGAGCTGTGTCGGAAGGATTAACGGCTACACAGCGACTCGCGCCAAGAATACAATGTTCCCGATTCATTGCTGTAGGCGTATCTGCATAACAAATATTCCCACCAGCTCGATAACAATTCCATCCGTCTCGGTAATACCAACAGCGTGTATCTTGACCTAAATTTCCACCGAGTGTCCCTTGATTACGAATCTGCGGGGAGGCTACTAGCGCTGCAGCATCTGATAGAAGTTGGTAGCTCTGTTTCACCTCAGGATGGCGTACGACTTCAGTCAGTTTAGCCATAGCGCCAATGGCAAGTCCCTCCGGTAACGACCGGATCTCATGCAGCTCTTCAACACCTCCGAGATCAACCACTGCAGTCGGTCTCTTGACTCGGTCTTTAAACCAATCATAAGTGTCCAAACCACCAGCCAGCACCCAAGCTGATTCGCCGTGCTCGCTGAGCAAGCCTAACGCCTCATCTGTAGTAGTCGGCTGAAACAAATCGAACGCCGGCATCATGTCTCGAATAACGGCCATTGTATCGTTCTCCTCTTAATTGAAATCAGGCGTGCGCCGTGAGCGTCCCTACTGCCGCAGGCAGATTTTCTACTTTTGCCAAAATCATATCGCTCATCACGGGAGTTCGATTAAAGTACCCATCCCCGATAGCATCTGCTATGGCACACAAAACAGCCCCCGAACCAGCACCCTCTGCAGCTTCTCCAATACCTTTCGCACCAAGTGGGTTAAATGGGTCCGCTTCATTGTGGGCGACCCACTGCATTGAATCAGTATGCGGAACATCCAACAACGTTGGCGGTCGATTCGAATAGAATCGCTTTGTTACCTGGAGTCCCCAGCGCCTATCATAAATCCACTTCTGACCAAGCGCGGCACTAAACCCCTGAATACCTCCGCCATGAAGCTGCCCTTCAAGCCCTCGCGGGTTCAGAATCGTTCCGCAATCTGTGGACACTCGATAATCAGCAAGTCTAATGGCTCCCGTCTCAACATCAACTTCCACCTCTGCAAAACCAATACAATGTGAAATTACACGTCCGCCAGTCTGGTAATTATCTTTTGCGACTCCCATCAGGCCTAGACCAGCCAAAGCAGTTGCCGAATTGACGGTCATGCTATTGATGTCCTCGGGTAATTCATGCCCATCGTACTTTCCACCAAGCTCGATCGCCTGTTGAGCTGCCTGCGCAAAACTTAGGCCACTGGATCGATTGCCTCGGCGAAACACCCATCCATTTTCAACATCATAATCTCCAGGTGAACCACCGAGAGCTCTGGCAGCGACCTCGCGGAGTTTACGAACGGCGTCTTCTCCAGCTGCATAGTTGGCTCGGGTATGAGCATGTGTCGTCATACTACCGGCCTGCACCGAACTCCACGGAAGATGCTTACTGGTATTTCCCCAAACCACCTCAGCTTGTTCCCAATCTGTTTTAAGAGCCTCCATCGCGCCACGCGCCGTATCAAAGACAGATTCTGTTCCAAGATTACCGATCCCCTGCTGGATATAAACTTTGCCATCAGGACGAATCGTCAGCAGACCGTCCATGCCTGCCGCACCAGCATTAAACGAGCTAAGCGCAACCCCAACACCAGTAATCTTTGACCCATTGCGCTGACCACTCTTGGCTCGCATCGCCTGCCAATCAAAAACCTCGGCGCCTTTATCAAGTGCTTCCTTTACAAACGCACTCGAACAATGACCCTGAACGCCATCTTGGGGACGGCCCATTTTTGCCTGACCTTCTGGAGCATTAATTCGAATAACCTCAAGTGGATCGAGTCCGAGTTGTTTGGCTGCCTTCTGCATAACCGGTGCAAGCATCGAAACAATCTGGAGTCCACCTGGCGCCCGCTGCGCTGACCGGGGAGGTGTATTGGTATACATCGATATCCCGCGCAAACGATGACTCAACGGTTGATACATTAATGAAGCCTGATCGACGGCGTTCATAAAATCAGTGGAGCGTCCGTAAGGACCACCATCTTGCACAAAAAAGAAATCCATCGCTGTAATGCGCCCGTCACTGCGGAAACCTATCTTTACTCTCCCTTGCAACCCTGGTCGCGCACGCCCAATAGCGTGCTCTTCTTGCCTGGTTATACGCATCATTACCGGTTTGCCTGCCTTCTGCGACAGAAGAGCGGGAATACGCATTTGGACAGAGCCTGCTATCTTGCTACCAAAACCACCGCCACAGTACTCTGAAACAAGCACTAAATCCTCGGGTGCAATTCCAATTCCACGAGCCGCAGCACCATGCGTGCGAGCAGTGCTCTGTGTGGATGTATACAAATGGCATTTACCATTCTGCCAGTAAGCCATCGACGTCCTAGTCTCCAACGGCTGATGCCCCATAGACTGGTGGAACAGAGTCTCATCAAGTACAAGATCTGCTTCATCGAGCCCTGCCTCAACATTCCCCAGTTCCCATTCGTCCGTTACGGGTGCATCGGTGGGTAAGGCCTCACCCCGATCGATAGCATCCCAATCAACATTGTCCCATTTAATCGTAGTGATTTCCCGGCCAGAAATTGTGTTTCCGTCGAGGCGGGCATTAGGCCCACCAGGACGCAGACTTTCAAGGGGATCCACAGAAAAGGGTAGCGGCTCAAAATCAATTTGAATTGCTTCAATCGCGTCCGCAGCCGTAGCTTCATCAACAGCGGCCACCGCCAATATCGGTTCGCCTTCGTACATCGGCTCATTCGTAAGCCCTGCTTCGTTGGGAGCTTCAACAGGTGGTAAATCATCGGCAGTAAGGATGGCCTCAACACCTGGAATTGCCTCGGCAACACTGGTATCGATACTTCGGATGCGCGCGTGGGGCATCGGACTAGAAAGCAGTTTCGCAAAAAGCATTCCTTCCGCCCGAAAATCCTCCGCGTACTTTGCGCGTCCTGTGACCTTGGCAACTAGATCTTGTGGCGTATAGTTTTTACCAATTAGTTTATAGTCAGCCACGTTAACCCCTCCGCGTATACTCTGCAGCCCGCAACGCAACATTTAAAATTTTGTTGTAGTCCGCACAGCGACATAAATTTCCGGAAAGATATTGCGCTGCCTCCGTTCGAGTCGGATTTGGATTCTCATCAACCATCGCGACCATATTCATGACGAAGCCAGGCATACAAAATGCACATTGAAAACCCTGTTCATCCACGACAGCCTGCTGAACAGGATGCAATGTACCATCTGCTGCTTCAAGCCCTTCAATTGTCTGCACTGTACGACCACGAACCTGGTGCGTTAACATTGAACAGGCATAGTGTGGCACTCCATCAACCAAGACGGTACACGCTCCGCATTCAGCGCGGTCACACCCGATTTTCGTTCCCGTTAATCCCAGCTTGTAACGTAAGGTCGTTGCGAGCGTTTCATGAGGCAACACATCGACCCGGCGTTGCTGACCGTTAACTGAAAGCGTGATCAAGCGTTCCACCGACCCAGGTGCTTGCGCCCGCACCATGGTTCCACCCTTATACACATAACTGGTGGCAGAAACCGTAGCGCCAGTCGCAATTACTCCTTTAATAAAACTTCGCCGCGAAAAGCCATCTTGCTCTGTTGGCTTTTCCTCGTGATGATCCAACTGTCCCACGTCGCCCATGAGACACCCTCCTCAGCTAAAGTTCAGAACTTAAAAAAATTCTTTCAAAAAAGTGCTTAAATCAAAAGTGTAAAGCACTCACGAAAGCACAGCTTACCATGGACTAGACAAGCTCAGAAAAAGAAGTTGATAAAAGTAGCGTTCTCGGGCATTTAGGTTAACTGACACCAAATTGCTATACGATTTTTTCAGGGCCTTAAAAAACAATGTAAAAACGTGAAAATCAGTCTTGACACCATGTTTTTATCATACGTATGATTTAAACGAACGTTTTATTTTAATTTCGCGACTATCCAGATTAAATTTTAATGACCCCTAACACTAAAGATCGGATTCTTGACACAGCACAGCGATTGTTTGCCGATGAAGGCGTCGGAGTGACGTCTTTGCGTGATATCACCAAAGAAGCCGAAGTGAATCTTGCGGCGGTCAATTATCATTTCGGTTCAAAAGAAGAACTGTTGAAGGCCATCCTTGAACGAAATTTGCGCCCCATCAACAATGAGCGCATCGCACTGCTTGACAAACTACACAATAAAAACGAAGGGACAAGTCCTGCCATCGAAGACATCCTTTCTGCTTTTCTTGGTCCACCATTTTATGCATGGGCTGCACTTGACACTACCGAGGAAAAACAAAAGGGTCTCAAATTTTTAAGATTCCTTGGGCAATGCCATTCTGCCAGCGAAGAGGTAAGAGCCTCGCTTTTTAATCAATTCGATCAAGTTGTAGTGCGGTATACAGAAGCCCTGCAGAAAGCTTTACCCAACCTTGAACCTGATGAAGTAAAACGCCGCATGGAATTTACCCTTGGGGCCATGTCCCACACAATGATTTTGTTCGAATTGACGGCAACAAACGAAAGTGACCAGGAAACCCCTAAGCAGCTTTTTGAATCTCTAATTCGTTTCGCAGCGGCTGGCTTTTCAACATCTAAACTACAAACGACTAGCAAGAAGACTCTTTCCAAAAAAGACAAACAACAATGAGTAGGCAAATAATAATCTCCCTTGTCTCCGTAATTGTCTGTAGCTGCGCGACGGCGCCACCGGTACAAGTTCCAGACATTGGAGTCAATATTCCAGAGACCTGGACGGCAAAGACCACAGAAACTGGGCAAGTTGCAGTCCGATGGTGGGAGGACTTTGCCGATGCCGACCTTGTAAAGACGGTAGAGATGGCCTTAGAGCGCAATTTCGATCTTCAAGGCGCTGCGGCACGCTTAGAAATGGCGGCCGCAGAAGCAACAATCTCATCGGCTGATTTACAACCAACGGTAAATTCATCGTATACGCGCTATCAACGTAAACAAAACTTTGTGGGCTTTCCGATTCCTGGAGCAGAAGACCAGGTTTTGAGCACTGTTTCCACCAATCACGGTATTTCTCTAGATGTTTCATGGGAACTTGATCTATGGGGACGGCTACGGGCGAGTACCCAAGCAGCGCTAGCAAACTTACAAGCTTCGGCAGCAGACTTTAGAGGCGCCCAATTATCAATTGCTGGACAGACCGTGAAGACTTGGTTTGCCATCGCCGAAGCGCAACAACAAATAGATTTATCCCGCGAGACTGTAACTAGTTTTAGAGAATCGGCCGACAGAGTCCGAGAGCGGTTTGAAGCAGGGATTAGACCGTCACTTGATCTGAGACTTGCGTTACTCAATTTGTCGAATGCAGAAGCATTGTTGGAACAACGATTACAACAATTTGATTCCGCCACACGTCAACTCAAAGTACTGCTGAGCGAATATGCGGACGGGACCATTGAACCACCCGCTTCGCTCCCCACTGTAGCACCGCACGTACCAAGTGGGTTGCCTGCAGATCTTGTTGCTCGTCGACCTGATCTTGTGGCTGCCGAGCGACAACTTGCTGCCGCCGAAGCTCGAGTTGGTGTTGCGCGGAAGGAACGACTACCGCGTATTCGGCTAACGGCAGGTGGTGGAACGGCCACCGATGCACTCCGTTCTCTCATTAACGGAGATTTCAGCGTTTGGAGCCTTCTTGCAGATGTAACAGCACCCTTGTGGCAGGGAAAAGGTCGCTTTGGGGCACATATTGGTCGCGCGGAAGCGGAAAGCGCAACAGCATTAGCCTCGTATGCAAACACGGCACTCATCGCTTACGCAGAAGTGGAAACAGCGTTGGCGGCCGAACAATTCTTGGAAGACCGGGAAAAACATCTCGTAATCTCTGCTGAACAAGCAAGGGCTGCTGAGACACTCTCGGAAGAACGCTACCGAGCCGGCCTTGAAAGCTACATTACTGTACTTGACTCACAGAGATCTGCAGTGCAGGTTGAAGGAGAATTAATCGCCGCCAAGCGACTTCGCCTGGAAAACCGTGTCGACCTCTACCTTGCATTAGGAGGGGGTTTCGAACAAATCGAATCGCCTTTCATGTTGGAAAATTCGGGCGGGTTTTTTAATTAATTATTTCTTTTAAAATGCGTATAGCTATCCGTTTATTACAAGTGATTCTTCCACTAGGTATTTTGGGGCTGGCAGGTTTTGCCACGATGACCATGATAAATAGTCGGCCTCCGGTGGAAACACAGGCGCCTCGAATTGCTCCACCTGGCGTGCGTGTGCATGTCGTTCGCCTCGAAGATACTGAGCTTTCTGTTTTAAGTGAAGGGACCGTCCAGCCTCGCACAGAAAGTCAACTTGTTCCAGAAATTTCTGGTCGTATTACATCCATTGCACCTTCTTTTGCAGAAGGTGGTTTTTTTGAAGCTAACGACGTTCTGGTCACTATTGATCCATTTGATTATCGTCAGGCCGTTATAAGTGCGCGGGCACAACTGGCACAAACAAGATTACGTTTAGCGCAAGAAGAGGCCGAAGCAGAAGTTGCGCAACGTGAATGGGACGAACTTGGCCAAGGTGACCCACGTGAACTAACACTTCGAAAACCACAACTTGAAGATGCACGCGCAGCAGTCGCGGCTGCCGAAGCTAACCTTGTTCGAACAGAACGCGATCTTGAGCGCGCAGAAATTCGTGCACCATATGCGGGGCGGGTGCGCCGTAAGAGTGTTGATGTTGGTCAATTTGTCACCGTAGGAAACCCTATAGCAACCATCTACGCCGTCGACGTCGCAGAAATAAGATTACCGCTACCCGACGAGGACTTGGCCTATCTGGACTTACCTTTGTCTTATCGAGGCCAAACTAATTCTCAAGGACCTCAAGTAACAGTCAGCACTACTTTTGCTGGTGAAACTTACGCATGGGCGGGAAGCATTGTACGAACAGAAAGCGAGATCGACCCTGTTAGCAGAATGGTGAATGTAATTGCTGAAATCAGAGATCCCTATGGGGTAGGCTCGGATCCAACCAGACCTCCTCTCGCGGTGGGGATGTATGTTGACGCACAGATCGCAGGACGTCGCTTCAGTCAAATTGCTTCGATCCCCCGTTCGGCTCTTCGTGGCCGCAATCAAGTGATGGTAGTTGATGAGGAAAGCAGACTCCGCTTCCGTGACGTAGATATTCTTCGAATGACAACAGAGTCACTCTTTATCGAAGCAGGGCTCGAAACCGGCGACCAAGTTACGATATCAACACTTGATAGCCCGACTGATGGAATGCAGGTGCAGGTCAGTGAAATTATTGACTTACAGATTGACTTGCAGGACGCTGTGCAACCACAACCAATTGAAACAGAAATTCTGGATCCGCTTTCCAACCAGAGAGTTGCACAAGAATCTCCTGCTTGGCTACAAGCAGTTGTGGCGAGAACTTCTGAAACAAAAATTAAATCAATAGACAAACAACAAGCAACCCAAGATCTAAATGTGCCTCCGGTCGTTTTAACTTCAAATTTACCTGAGGAAGACGCTAACACGGCACCTGAAAACCTTGAAACAGTAGCCAAACCAAAAGGGGAACCCACCGTCGCGGTCTTACCGTTTACGAACCTGAGTCAGCAAACTGAAACGATCCGTCTCGGTGAAACGCTTGCTCAACTTGTATCGGAGCAGTTCGAGAATCTTGAAACGGTAACAATCGTACCAGACACAACCACAGCTCAGTGGGTCGTTGGAGGCGCTGTTCAGCAAGAAGGTGAAAGACTAAAAATAACGTCCCGGATCGTACAGTCAGAAGACAGTAGAACGATCGACGTTATTAAGGTAGACGGACACCTTGACCGCTTATCAAATGTTCAAGAAGAAGTTGCAGAGACTGTTCGAAAAAGCCTTCAAGCTGTTCTTAAAGTCCGCACTGTTAATGAATTACCAAAAGCAGAACCGGCAATGAGACCGCCGGCCTTCTCACCAGTTGAAACGCCTAGTATCCCCACATCAACTGGCATTACCATCTCGATGAAACCATTCATTAATCTCACCCAGAACCCGGAAGATACATTACTGGTTGAAGGCATTAACGAGGCACTGTTCACGCAAATTACTCTTAACGAAACATCGACTTTTGTCGACGAACCAACAGGTGCGACTTTCGTGGTCACTGGTGGTATCCAACGCGTGGGGGACACCGTTCGTGTGACCGCGAGAGTGGTCAGACAAAAAGATGGCGTCGTTGTCTCTTCTGCGAAAATTGACGGTTCGACAAATAATGTCAAACAACTACGCGAACAAATGGTGTCGACCATTTACAGTGATCTAGAAGCCGCAATCGCAGAAGTCACCTCAGAGTAATTCGAACATGAACGGCATTATTTCCTGGTTCGCAAAAAACACCGTCGCAGCCAATTTACTTATGGTGTTCATTGTCGCAAGTGGCCTCATCGCGGCATTTAACGTCAGATCAGAAGTGTTTCCAGAGATCACGCTCGATCGAATCATGATCGAGGTGCCCTATCTCGGAGCTGCCCCTGAAGAAGTCGAAGAAGCTATCTGTGTGCGCATTGAAGAAGCAATCCAAGGCGTCGATGGAATGAAACACGTAACGTCTAACGCTGGTGAAGGTTTTGGAACTGTTATGGTAGAACTTGAGCTCGGTGCAGACGCCCGACGCGTTCTCGATGACATAAAAAGTCGTGTCGATACTATCGACACATTTCCAGAGGAAACTGAAAAACCAATTATCCGTGAATTGGTTGGTCGTGAGTCAGTGATCGATCTTGCAATTTCTGGACAAACTGACGAAGAGACACTGAAGACAATCGCAGATAACATTCGTCTTGAACTGTCTTCATTTCCAGAAATTTCTCTTGTAGAGATTAGTAGTGCACGCCCATACGAAATTTCAATCGAAATTTCAGAAACAGCACTTCGTCGGCACGGTTTAACATTTGACGAGGTGGCAAATGCTGTTCGTCGTTCATCTCTAGATCTTCCGGGCGGATCAGTAAGAAGTGACAGCGGGGAAATTCTCCTTCGGACTATTGGACAAGCTTATCGTGGTTCAGAGTACGAAAATATCGTGTTGTTAACCCGCACGGACGGTACTCGTCTTCTGTTGGGCGAAGTCGCGAATGTAGTAGATGGCTTTGCAGAAACGGATCAATCCGCCCGCTTCGATCTCGAACCCACCGTCTTGGTTTCGGTGTTTCGGACTGGCGATCAAAGTGCACTGAGTATTGCGAATCGAATCTATGACTATGTTGGCGACACCCAGCCAGGTCTTCCAGCCGGGGTGTCACTTACCATTCTTATGGATCAAGCCGAAATGCTGACCACTAGACTTGCCACCATGTTGCGCACTGGCCTATCTGGTTTCGTATTGGTTTTTCTAGTACTCGCTATCTTTCTTGAAATTAGACTCGCGTTTTGGGTGAGCCTTGGTATCCCGATCTCGTTTCTTGGTGCCATCATGTTGATGCCTGGACTCGATGCTACGATAAACGTTCTATCCTTGTTCGCTTTTATTCTTGTACTCGGGATTGTTGTTGACGACGCTATCATCGTCGGAGAAAACATTTATGCACACCAAGAACGTCACGGCCAAGGACTTAAAGGTTCCATCGAAGGTGCACAGGAAATAGCAACACCCGTCATTTTTGCAGTTTTAACTACTGTTGCGGCTTTTCTGCCCTTAATGTTTGTGCCTGGCATGATGGGCAAAATGTTTCGGATTATCCCGTTAATTGTAATTCCCTGTCTTGTCTTCTCATTAGTTGAATCTCTCAAGATCCTACCGGCCCATCTTTCTTATATTCCTCAAAAGAAACCTAGAAAAGGGCCCTTACGATCTTTCCGGAAGCTAATTACAAACGGACTGCAACGGTTTATTCACAGTGTCTACAAACCAACATTAGAAGTTTGTTTGAAATGGCGATATCTCACGCTGTCTACAGGCTTAGCAACGCTTATTCTAACAGTCGGCATGGTGCTGGGTGGATGGACAAATTTTCATTTCTTCCCCAGCATTGAAGCTGATTTTATGGCGGCGTCAATCACTATGCCTCAAGGTACACCGGTCTCTGAAACAGCTAAAGCCGTCCGAAAACTCGAAACCGCGGCCGCACAATTAAGACAGGATCTGATTGATGAAACGGGTGAGGATTACATCCCGCATATCTTTGCCGCCGTTGGAGATCAACCGATCGCTTCTCGGGACGGAGGGCCAATCGGACCAGTTAGCAACCGATCAGCGGCTCATCTTGGCGAAGTCATGTTAGAACTGGCGCCTTCTCAAAATCGAATCTACAACAGCGAAGCCTTGGGAAACCGATGGAGAGCCATCACTGGAGACATTCCGGAAGCCACAGGTCTGAAATTTAACTCTTCTGTGATGTCACCAGGAGAAGATGTTGATGTGATGCTTGTTGGCCGAGATATAGATCAACTGCAACTGGCCGCCGATGAAATCAAGCTTCACCTTGAAAACTATACTGGTGTTTTCGGCATAAGTGATTCTTTTCTGCCGGGAAAACGAGAAATGAAACTCGGCATTAAACAAACTGCTGAAACATTAGGCGTGACACTTCAGGATCTTGGCCGACAAGTTCGACAGGCGTTCTATGGAGAAGAAGCACAGCGGATTCAGCGTGGCCGAGATGATATACGAGTTATGGTGAGGTATCCCGCTGATGAACGTAAATCGCTCGGCAACCTAGAGAAGATGCGCATTCGAACTCCAAGTGGCGGTGAAGTCCCGTTTGGGCAAGTTGCCGTTGTCGACCCTGGCCGAGGATTCTCATCAATCAAACGTGTGGACCGGAGGAGAGCAATTAATGTTACTGCCGGCGTAGATGAAAACTTCACAACAAGTGGTGAAGTGATCGCCGATCTTAGACAAAACGTTCTTCCAAATATTCTCGCTCGTTATTCTGGTATTTCCTACGAGATGGAAGGGGTACAAGCCGAACAAGATGATGCAATCGGGGGATTACAAACAGGATACGTAATCGCCTTGTTTATGATCTTTGCATTGCTTGCCATTCCATTGAAGTCGTATGTCCAACCTCTTATCATCATGAGTGCAATTCCATTCGGTCTTGTTGGCGCGATCTGGGGACACATTATTATGGGATTAAATGTAACAATGATGTCGATGTTCGGGCTAGTCGCTCTAACTGGTGTAGTTGTCAATGACAGCTTAGTGATGGTCACATTTATTAACCGAAAACGGCTCTTACATGAAGACATCGCTTCCGCTGTTCGCGAAGCGGGGGTTTCGCGTTTTCGGCCAATCCTCTTAACCTCCCTAACTACATTCTTAGGACTAGCGCCTTTAATGCTTGAAAAAAGCTTTGATGCCGCTTTCCTTGTGCCGATGGCAGTTTCTCTAGCATTCGGGGTAATATTTGCCACCTTTATTACATTAATTTTGGTACCAACCTCTTACTTTGTACTTGAAGATATTCGTTTAGTGTTCAATTTAATTTTTCGAAGTAATAACACCAACGACAGAAACTCCACACCTATTACCAACGATCCTGCTCCTTCAGCAACATAGCGATTACTTTTTGGTATGGTCTATGAGGAAAAACTAGAAGTCAGCCGTAGCAATACGTGGCACTAATTCGAGCTAATCACTTCGTCGACTACTTTTTGTGCCAATGGCGGGCTAATACCACAAGAAGAATCATTGATCCGGCACTGAGCAAGGGTTAAAGAACACCCACAAGGACAACCATCTTCGTTAAGTCGCTGGAGAACTTGTTCTTTCTGAGTCGGAGTTAGTTCTGAAAGATCCAACCCAGGAATCTCCGTAGCGTGCGCCGCATTTACTAAGCGCGTCGTATCATTGCTATCCACTAATTCGACATCTACCATGGTCGGCAACAACATTAAGTGCCGCGCTTCTTGTTCAAAAACAGCCGGGTTGATCAAGCCGACGTGCGTCTGCACAATGTGCCCTCTCGGATCGACAATAAATGATGTCGGCAAGGCAAATACACCAGGAAACTGTCTGTTTAATTCTGGAGTTGCCATAACAACGGGATAATTAATGCCCATCTGTTCTGAAAACGCCTTAACCATCTCCGGAGTGCCTTCATCAGTCGAAATGCCAATGATGCGGAGGTGATCTGGATAGCGTTCTTGTAGTTGAATGAGATCAGGGATTTCCTCTCTGCATGGTCCACACCAAGTAGCCCAAAAATTCACCAAGGTCACCTTGCCAAGCCAGTCAGTTGTGGAAAAGGTGTTCCCATTGAGACTCGTCATTCTCACCGGAGAAATGGCAACAGGTTCACGGAGCAATTGGATGGTCATAGAACCCGGCTCCACTTCATAAATAGGATCGGGTACATTTCCACCAAGATCAACTAAGGTGCTCGATTGATCACAGCCAACCAAGAGAAGCCCCATCAGAAAAAAAACAGGTAGTCGGTACCGAAAAACATTAAAGTGCATCAATTTCTCGCAATTAGCCTTCCCTTAAGGACACCCCATAATTTTCCAATTGAGGCTATGGTTCCATGAGATTTACTATACATAGAATGACTTCCAACATCACTAGTATCCAAACTCTACCGCCATTAGCAAGACAATAATAGCCACAACATACAGTTTACCGAGTAAGGGAACAATAAATCGTAACCAAGCATGATAGGGAACTTGCGCCAATCCAAGTATGCCCATTAACACAGCATTCGTGGGCACAACCATGTTCGTAAAACCGTCGCCAAACTGATAGGCCAAAACCGCCGTCTGTCGACTAATTCCTGTGAGGTCCGCAAGAGGTGCCATGATCGGCATTGTGATAAAAGCTTGACCGGATCCAGAGGGAACAAAAAAATTGCACACTGTCTGCACTAGTAACATCCCTAACACCGCTACTCCAGAAGGCAAACCATTTATAGACTGCGCAACACTATAAATGATGGTGTCGATAACTTGAGCTTCAGACAATATCACCTGAATCGTGCGCGCAAAGCCTATAAGTAATGCTGTCGTTGTTAATCCTGCCGCACCTCGACAAAAAGCTGTTGCTACGAGGTTGTAATTTAGTTTGCTAACAACTGCGATAACCAATGCTAACCCAAGTAACATCGCTGTTAGTTCTGCCAAGTACCACGCCCAAAACATCGCTCCAAAAAGAAATAGGCCTACACCGGCAACAAAGATGAGAAGCACGAAAATATGTTTAAATTCTAAAAACCGAAGCTCTAAGGCCTTAGTATCACCAGCTGCAACTGTTTCATTAACTAGATCCGGCTCTGGGGTCCGCTCTAATTTACGGACATAACTCACAATATGGTGTACACCAATTCCGGCGCAGAGTAGGAGTAAGATCCACCTTACCGTTTGTCCTGACGTGGGCTGTACTCCGGCTATCTCCTGGGCGATTAACACCGTAAACGGATTAAGCGCTGCACATGCATAACCAATGCCGGCACCTACATAGATAATGGCAACGGCCACCATCGCATCCATCTTCATGGACAAACACATCGCAACCAATATTGGCACGAACGCTACATACTCCTCGGCCATACCAATTGTTGAGGAACCAAGTGCAAATACAGCCACCATTCCACCAACCAGAAAATGTGGCCGCGATCCCAAGTTTCTGATACAAGCTCCAATCAAAGCATCAATGGCACCCGTGGCACGGACAACCGCAATCACACCGCCGACAATAAAAACAAAAAAAATGATTTCTTGTGCTGCAGATAAGCCAACAGGAATCAAGGTCAAAAAGCTGAACCATGGAAGAGGATCCGCATTAACCGGATGAAAACTTCCACTAACAACTCGCAAACCATCGCGTTCAAACTCACCCGCCGGAAGAAAATAGGTTGCCACCTGTGCAAGAAGTATCAGCACAAATAAGAGGACAAGAGAGTCGGGAAAACGCCCGGCATCAACGGGACGCACCTTAGTCATTGTTTAGACGTTGGGTCTTCGGAAACACGTACAAGCAACTTGCCAAAATTCTTACCCTGCAGCAAACCCTGAAAACCTTTGACCGCATGTTCAAGTCCATCAAGAATGTCCTCCCGGTAAACAAGCTGACCTTTACGGATCCATAACTGAACATCACGCAAAAAATCAGATTCCCGATCGTAATGATCGAAAACTAGAAAACCTTGAAATGTTAACCGTTTCACAATTGCCAGATACATGACATATGAAGTCAAGTTGGGTCTATCTGTGTTTTGGCCGGAGTAACCTGCAATTCGTCCGCAGATAGGAACCCTAGCGTAAGTATTTAACAAAGGCAGAACTGCTTCAAAAATCTTTCCGCCAGTATTCTCAAAGTAAATATCGATACCGTCAGGACAGGCTTCTTTGAGAGCCACTGGAAATGCGTCATCGAAACGACTAACACAAACGTCAAAACCAAGTTGTCTCTCGACGTAATCACATTTCTCGGGTGCCCCGGCCACACCAATCACTCGGCATCCTTTGATTTTCGCTATTTGCCCCACAACGGCACCAACTGCCCCAGAAGCTGCTGATACCACTACGGTTTCACCTCGCATCGGTTTCCCAATATCTAGAAGCCCGACGTACGCGGAAAGACCAGGCATCCCAAGCACACCAAGCGCAGTTGAAATAGGTGCATCATCAGGATTAAGTTTTTTTAAACCGACCCCATTCGAGA
>CEUS01091105.1_pt1 | contig 25455 bp, 28 predicted proteins | sample 427031 | NCBI WGS metagenome assembly CEUS01 (sample SAMEA2622837, study PRJEB7988) | marine metagenome | biome: marine biome (ENVO:00000447); feature: marine epipelagic mixed layer (ENVO:xxxxxxxxx); material: "saline water (ENVO:00002010), including plankton (ENVO:xxxxxxxx)" | depth 140 m | reverse complement strand
GATGCGTGTTGAGGAAGCTCTCAAGGAAGTATTGAACCCAATTACATCCTTGGAACCAACAAACATGGCGATAGGTGACACGCTTAACCTAGTGCTTGCTCAAACCGTGAAAGCACCGATGGATTTACCCCGCTGGGACAACTCGGGAATGGATGGTTATGCTGTCCGTGCATCCGACATAGTTGGAGCCTCCAAGAACAACCCAAAGACGTTGCCAGTCATTGGAGAAATCGCGGCAGGATCATTCCCTGGAATCAAACTAGATCCAAAAACTGCCATCCGAATCATGACAGGAGCACCTATACCCGTGGGTGCAGACACGATCGTTCGCTTTGAAGATACCGACGAAGAACATCGGCAGAAGAATCAAGAACCGTTAACATCTATTTCAATCTTAAAAGAAACTCCTAACGGTGAAGCGATCCGGGAACAAGGCGAAGATATCAAGAAAGACGATACTGTTTTCAAACATGGAACGCCAATTAACCCAGGAATCATTGGTGTATTAGCCTCTCTTGGTTTGGCGCATACGAATGTAGTGCGAAGGCCCAGAGTCGCAATTCTCTCGACAGGAGATGAAATTGTTCAACCCGGGAAAACTCTCGGAGCAGGTCAAATTTTTGATAGTAATTCACATAGCCTTGCCGCATTAATCAACAATTTGGGTGCACAGCCTGAAATGATAGGCATCGCAAAGGATACAGTAGAAGATTTATCGGAGAAAATTGCTGCTGCCCGCGAATACGACCTCGTTCTTACATCTGCAGGTGTGTCATTAGGATATTATGACATTGTAAAAGAGGTCTTGAAGCAATATGGAGATTTGTCGCTCTGGACTGTGCGCATGCGCCCAGGAAAACCCGTCGCATTCGGAATGTTAAAAGGCACCCCTGATGACCCATGGGAAAAGACCATTCCACTCATAGGTCTGCCAGGAAATCCGGTGTCAGCGATGGTAGTTTTCTATATTTTAGCGAGGCCTGCTATATTAAAAATGATGGGTTACACAAAATGGGATTTACCTTCTGTCGAAGCGATACTTGAAGATCCAATTGTCAACTTTGACCAGCGACGTACTTACGCGAGAGCCTTGGTGGAAAAGAAAAACGGGATTTACCATGCTAGATTAGCGGGGCCACAGGGATCAAACATCCTTACAGGGATGGCACGGGCAAACGGTTTAGCGATCTGCCCAGAGAATACTCCTGTTCTTAATCCTGGGGACAAAGCTGAAATCCTGCTACTCGAATAACCACTTCGTAGAATCACTGAATGACTATTGGGCTTTCAATAACGAATGCTGAAATCTTCCATGTCACCAACGGTCGTCTCCCACGAAACATCAACACTATCAACTCTTGCACGAGGTGGACCATCATGCAGTTTCTGAATCAGTTGCTCTAAGTTTGAACGAAGGCCTTCCGCAACCACTTCCACCGATCGCCCATTCGCACCATTACGGGTCCACCCAACGATACTCAGCTTTTGCGCTGCTCGTACGACAAACCATCGATAACTGACGCCTTGAACATGCCCCCTCGCGACCGCATGTAATCGTTCATTCATGGTTGGCACTTTACTCCTTTTGGGAAAAACCCACGTAACCTCATCAACCAAGATTCAAGTTGATGAGACCGAATCCACACCATCAGACTGAGATGGTCTGATCTCATAAATCCGTCGCTCAAGAACCAACCGATCCAGCATTGTTCGGTGATGACAGGTCTCGCATAGCAACCCCACATCGGACCCCAGCCGAACAACTTTCCAACTGTCGCCTCCACAGGGGTGTTTCTTTCTCAATAAAACGATATCTCCAAGATTAAGTTCTAACACTTTCCACCTCGCTGAAGAGATTCGTGCTCCTTAATCAAAGGTCCCTTGCATTTGACGAATAGCATCATCTTTTTCACTGACAGCAGCATAATCTTCTTCAAGCAATTTATAGCATCGCTCCAAATACAGCCGAGCCAATTCTAATCGATTTGATGATGATCCTTCTAAAGCTTTTATCAAGTCGGTAAGTTGATATGATTCAGGTAAGTGTCGGGAAAGGGCAGTAATCTCACTCACTGATTCTTGTGCCAATCGGTCATCGTGACCTTCTAAAGCGAACTGCATTTTACCGATCATTTTCGACAATTCTCCCAAGGCCTCTCGCTCAGGCATCATCGAAAACAAAACTTCATTCACGCTTAGATCCGAAATTTCACTAGGAGAAATTTCCTCAGTATTGGATGTGTTGAACAATTTTTGACAAAGATCTGCATATTCTTTAACCGCATCACTTACACGCTGGGCTGAATCAAGAAAATCGTTACCAGAAACTTCTCCACCAAAAACCAAATCATCAAATCTTTGTTCCGCAAGTTTCAACAAAAACTCATAACTTGGCACTTCTTCAAGTGCTGGAGGAATCGCGAACGCAGTCAACTCATCAATCCCAGATGCCTTTACTTGAGAGATCATGACTGGCGGAATGAATTTTTCAAGATCCAGCTTGAGAGGCAACACCATAATGTATGTCGCGAGGCACACCCCACTGGAGCGATAATACAAAATCGCATGCCCGCGAGGGCTCGTCACGTCCCCTTTTTCAAATATCATGAGATAGTAAAAAACCTCAATTAACCCTAAGCCGCCTTATCTATTTCTTACGTGGTCGGGGTGAGAGGATTTGAACCTCCGACCCCCTGCACCCCATGCAGGTGCGCTACCGGTCTGCGCCACACCCCGACACTGACAACAATGATAGCAAAACGACCAAAGCATCAGCAATCAAACACACTTATAAGAATGCCATTAGACATCTTGATACTCATCATGCGATATTATGGAATCGACATACTGTTGAACTATCTTACACACGCGTCGGAGGAATTATGCAGGAACTAATGAACCGTATTACCGAGTATCACAGTCGGATCACGGAAATCATGGTGCGACTTTGAAATCGCCAATAAACTAAAAGAGTTAGAAACCCTAGAGAATAAAGCAGCAGATCACGGCTTTTGGGATGACACCCGCGCAGCTCAAACACACATGCGGGCACTAGCATCTATACGAGATCTAACAACAACTTGGATCGATCTGGAGGCGGATGCTCGTGCTACTTCAGAACTCCTTGAGTTAGCTATCGTATCTGAAGATGAGGACATCCTTCCCGATATCGAAATGGACATTAATCGTATTCACCAGAAACTAGAGAAACTGGACTTTGAACTCCGTCTTTCGGGAAAACACGATAGGAACGGCGCAATCTTAGCCATTCATGCTGGAGCAGGCGGAACCGAATCCCAGGATTGGTCCGAAATGCTGCTTAAAATGTACCTCAGGTGGGCAGAGAAACGCGACTACACAACAAAGATTTTGGATATGCATAGCGGCGAAGAAGCCGGAATCAAGAGTGTGCACCTCGAGATCATTGGTGAATTCGGGTACGGGTATTTGAAAGGCGAAGCTGGAGCTCATCGGCTAGTCCGATTATCGCCATTCGATGCAGATAAGGCTCGCCATACCTCATTCGCCAAAGTCGAAATCTTACCAGATTTGGATTTGAACACCGATGTAACTATCGATCAATCAGACCTTAGAATCGACTATTTCAAATCAAGTGGTGCAGGAGGACAAAGTGTCCAAAAGAATTCGACCGCAGTACGCATCGTTCATATCCCAACGAACATTACAGTCACTTGTCAGAACGAACGATCACAACGACAGAACCGTGAAACTGCGATGAAAATTCTCCAAGCTCGTTTGACGGAGAGAGAACTAACCAAACAGGCGCAAGACCAGGCACGCCTTAAAGGTGAACATGTTGAAGCAGAATGGGGCAACCAGATCCGCAGTTATATATTGCACCCATATCAAATGGTAAAGGACCATCGATCAAGCTTCGAAACAAGCGATACAGAAGCTGTCTTAGACGGGAATCTTGATGAATTAATAGAAACTTATCTAAAACATGTTATCGGCGCAGCAAAATAACAGTTTTTATAAAATTGGATTCTTGGTAATTGCTGTGTTCTTGATCATATATGCTCCAGCGTGTACCGCGGAAGAGGAACCAACTAAAGCTCATACCGTAACACCCCTTTCATCGCCGGCGGACACAAAATCTGTGCCTGCCAAACCTCTAGTTCCTACAAAAATACCCCCCGCTGTTCCTACCAAAACTGTGGCAGATTCATGGCAAAAATATGAGAATACGACTTGGGGTGTCACGCTACGATTCCCGTCCAATTGGATATCGATTGATCCCCAGTCCTTTGATTCACCATTGATAAATCTATCTTCGCCCAACGGATTTCCCCAGGTACAGCTTTACAAAGAAATCCCCCCTACATTAACCACTGCTACACAACTCGCTCAACGCGATTTGATTACGATACAAGATGAATCCTCTACAACCATTATTAGTCAAAACCAAATACAGGTAGATGGTGCTTCTACTGCCTATCAAATACAACTTCAAGCAACTGATAACAATCAGCAGATAATTAACTTTTGCTTGATTTACGCAACACGTGGGACCCACGCATTCACTTTATGGATTAAGAGCCTAGCAGATGAAGATATTGTTAATAACGACGTCATAGATAACATCATTGCAAATTTCGTAATTAATCATCCCCGTCCTTTTGATGATCCGACCGCGAACACAATCACACTATGGGCGACTAGCCCTCTCACATTGGATCCTGCTTTGTCTGGAGATGCCGGATCTCATCGGTATATCCAACAAATTTTCTCCGGACTTGTTAGGCTCAACCACAATCTCGAAGTCGTACCCGATATAGCAACTTGGAATATAAGTAACGATAAGACAACCTATACGTTTCACCTTACGAAAGAAGCCACCTTTCATAATGGTAGAAAGGTTACCGCAGATGACTTCATCTACTCGCTAAACAGAGCTGCTAATCCACGTACTGGATCAACAACTGCTCTTGATTTTCTCGGTGATATTGCAGGCGTTCAGCAAGTGTTCAATGGGGAATCTGAGCAAATTAGCGGCCTAACCAAAATTGATGCGCACACACTGCAAATACGATTGGTCGCCCCAACTCCCTATTTCCTTCAAAAAATGACCTACCCCGCTGCATTCGTTGTTGACAAAAAAACCGTCGAATCTAGCAAAAGCCCCTGGTGGTTAAAACCTATGGGAACTGGTCCATTCCAACTACAAAAATGGACTGCGAATGAAATCTTAGTCCTAGCAAAATACAATGACTACTATGGATACAAGGCAAACTTGGATAAAGTTGTTTTCCGGATGTATGGCGAAAACCCAATCGACATGTACAAGCAAGATGAAATCGATGTGGTGAACGTTGGTTTCGATATGCTATCCATTTTTGACAGTCATCCGAATTTCAGACAGGAACTCGTTCAATTCACCAAACCCTCTACTTGGTACATTGGATTTGATACCACAAAACCTCCATTTAACGATCCGCTGATAAGAAACGCTTTTCTTATGGCTATCGACCGCGAACGCATTATCGAATCTGTATTTGATGATCGAGTGCCGCTCGCTAACGGCCTGATCCCTCCGCAATTTTTATCCAACGATGAATCATTGTTACCCAAAATAGATTTTAATCCTGAAAAAGCAAGGAGAATCATCACTGAAAAATACGCATCTCCTGAAGAATTTCCTGCAATCATCTATACGGAACGTGGATATTTAGAGCCAAGCAAACTAGCATTAATCGTAGCAGAGGAAATTAAACGGAATTTAAATATAGAGATCGAAATTAAGCTGATCCCCTCTTCACAGCTTTATTGGAATGAATTAAAAACTGTGAAAGGTAACCTTTTCAGTTACGGGTGGCTAGCTGATTATCCGGATCCTCAAAATTTCTTAGATCTGTTGTTTTATACAGGGCGAGAAAATAATGGTGGCGAATACAGTAATCCCTTTTTTGATTCCCTCATTGATCAAGCCGCTACAACAGAAAACCGAAATGCTCGCAACAACCTCTATCGACAGGCGGAAGCACTGTTGATCAAAGATGCCGCTTTCATTCCAATCAGGTTCGATAATGCCTATCATTTAGTAAAACACCATATTGATTGCTACAACCCTGATGGGCTCGGTTATATCCATTTCAATTATGTCCGGCTCAAGGAAAGTGTCTTAAATCTCCAAAAAGCTACCTCTTGCTTCAAATAACTTTGATCGCTATTCAAATTGATGTATTTGAATAGCGATCAAAACCAACATATTATTATCTCCTGATTGGATCGAAGAATTACGATCAAAATATGCTGTGATGTGGACTAAAGAATGACTCGAGAAACACGGATTTCATTTCCAAGTGGGAAAGAAAACTTAGAAGGCATTGTGGCAACACCTACAATTTCCGAACCTCCTTGGTCAGGCATTGTTATCAGCCACCCCGATCCATGGATGGGCGGAACTATGGATAGCCCAGTAATTCGAACTATTAGTTCAAAACTCACCACACACGAAATAGCGACACTTCGCTATAATTATCGCGGTGTTGGTGAAAGTACCGGTTCATATGAGGAAGGCAAAGGCGAAAGTGAAGATGCTCGCAACGCTTTTGATTTACTGAACGAATGGCCGGATATCAATGAAAACAAACTTGGGCTAATTGGTTACTCTTTTGGAGCATCGATGGCCGCATTAACAACGCAATCAGAGACGAGTGTATCGGGACTCGTTCTCATCTCCCCTCCCCTAGGCCTCTTAGATTCAGAAATACTCAAAACAATTTCAATTCCTGCAATAATTATCGGCGGAGAGAAAGATCTTATGACGCCACCAGAAAAATTGGTTAGCGCCCAAGCTGCATTACCAAAAACAACACAACTGCGTCTCATCCAAAATGCGGATCGATCTTGGAGCGATGGTGCAGATTCACTCGCCGACACAATCACAAAATTTTTTCAAAGACTATGGGAATGAAAGTTTAGAAAGCATAACTCTTCACACCCCTAGTTTTGTCTCCAAATCTTGATCTGAGGGCTCTACCAATACTGTACCGTCAGGAAAGACAATAGTTGGCACAGATTTATTTCCACCATTCAGCTTTACAACTTCATCTGCAGCCCATTCCTGTACATCAATATCTATATATTTATATTCAATCTCGTGTATTGCGAAAACCCGTTTTGACCGGGTACAGTCGGAACACCAAGCAGTGCCATACATCACAATAACATCGTTGCTTGTCGCCATCTCACTCACCTCTCTGAAAATTCGTTCGATCCAAAATTAATTGAAGATCCAAACTAAATACGACCCACTAATCGATCCACTTCAGCAATTAGATCAGGATCTAAAGGAGCAGTTTCCTCTGCCATCAAGCATTCACTTAATTCATTCCGATTTTTAACACCTAGAACAACCGTCGAAACCTCGTTTATGCTTAAAGCATAACGATGCGCTAGAAATGCCGAAGAAACACCGTTCTTTTTCGCAAACGCACGAAAAGATGCTGCGCGTTCATAATCCGCATAATCTGGGCTCTCAATTGGTATATCTCGATCAAACTGATCAGTCAACGCGCCCGCTTGGACAGCTCGAATCCCCATAACACCAATACCACGATCTTGAGCCGATCTCATGATCCTTCGGGGTTCGGCAGGTTCATCAAATCTTTTCAGTCCACCAGGTGAGTCAAGCAAATTCGCCACCACTTGGATAACCGAAGGAGCAGGATCTTCTTCGAGCGCTTGTAAAAGTTGTGTTGGAACTCCAATCCCGGTCAACCCCCACGCTCCAATCCTGCCATCTTGAACCATCTTTTCAAAAATCGGTCTCACGGTATCAACAAACAAGCTATGTGTCGTCCCCCGATATCTCGCCACATCACCATCGGAAATAATTTGATTGTGCAACAAAAACAAGTCTACGTAATCAACCCGTAATCGGTCAAAACTATCTGATAGACTATTGTCGATCCTAGGTGCAACTTCATCAGGTTGCACATTCAAAACAGCGCATTTAGTGGACATACGGACACCAGCTGGCAATTTACCATCAAATGCCTGTCCAATAACTCTTTCCGCCTCCCCATCTCCATACGTAGGAGCTACGTCCAGAAAAGTGATACCACCATCAACGGCAGCTTTAACAGTTTCAACCGCTTCCGCACGATCAGTCTGGCCCCATATCTGACCAATCCCTCCGCCGCCGAGAGTTAATGCACTTACCTCTCCAATAGATCCGAGTTTGCGATATTTCATATATGAACCCTAAAGGCGCCAATCATGAGTGTCAACAGGAACGTTTGACATTAAGTTAAGACATAGTACGCTCTGAGGATATTAGTACCTGTAACTAACTCATTTAGTAACCGCCTCGTAGAGTTCAAAGTTGAAAGGAGCATGATTATGGCGCACAAATTGAAAATTGGCGTTGTCGGCGTCGGTTTCGGAGCACAGGTACACATCCCTGCTTTCCAATCAGAAGGTCTTGATGTCATAGCCGTAGCCGCTCGAAGAGAAGAACGTGCCAAAGAAACAGCTGAAAAATTCGACATCCCAAACTTCTTCTCAGATTATGAATTAATGTTGGAATTAAACGATTTAGATGCAGTCAGTATTGCAACTCCAGTCCACCTTCATCTGCCTATCGTCCTCGCTGCACTAAAGGCTGGTAAGCACGTTATCTGCGAAAAACCCTTCAGCACAGACCAAGCCACGGCAAAAGAAATGTTAAATGCCGCGAATGAATCTAAAAAAACAGCGATGATCGCGCATGAATTCCGCTTTTCATCGGGCCGCTCACGGGTAAAAGAATTAATCGACGAAGGCCATATCGGAGAACTCCAAATGGCACTAGTCACACTTGTGACGGGCCCAAGACGACCAATAAAACCTCGCCCACTAACCGATCGAGATGTGGCAGAAAATGGTGGCGGCTTCCTTTTTGGTCTCGGTTCTCATTATATTGACGCATTACGCCAATGGTTTGGCGAAATAAGTTCTGTATCGGGAACGACAAGAACGCACTATCCTGATCGAATAAACGAAGAGACTGGGAACATTGTTCAGTCAAACGCGGATGACACATTCCAATTTAGAGTAGAATTTGCCAGCGGTGGTTGGGCTACAATGGTTGCCTCCTCTGCTGCACCATATGGGCCTGGAGGACGCATGGAAGTGTATGGGACCGATGGGACATTGATAACGCCCCATGTGGGGCCAGGTATGAATCCCCCGGCGCATGGCAAAATTCTGGCCGCGAAACTAGGGCAGGAAAGCTTAAACGAAGAAACTATACCTGACCGATTACAACCATTCGAAGATGATAGAGACGATCGACTGATGCCATTTCGTCTACTAACACGTGAATTCTTGCGTGGTATTGATGAAGGGATCTCACCCGCACCCAATTTTTATGATGGATATAGATGCCAACAAATCCTTGATGGAATCCGCGAATCAAGTTTAACAGGCAACGAGGTACAAATAGAGTTATAACTGGAACGCTCGCTCCAGAATGTTGTCTATGCATGATGAAAAACATAAGTCTTTTACTATTCCTAGCGTTAGTGTTCTTGGTTGGTGCCGCGTGCAACAACCGAGAAAATTCCGCACCGCATACAATATTCTTGACTCCCGATACCAAGCCAGTCATTGAAAATACTGATGCCTCTAAAAACAATGATGTCGTTGAGGTCGGAGACAGGGTTTCAGTTGATTACACAGGCACACTAGAAAATGGCACAGAATTTGACTCCTCCATCGGTAAAAAACCACTCACTTTCACAGTGGGCAGTGGGCGAATGATCAAAGGTTTCGATCAAGCGGTCCGTGGACTCCGAACTGGTGAAGAGATAACAGCAATCCTTGAGCCAAAAGATGGATACGGAGAAAAACGTGAGGATCTGATTGCCAATGTTCCGCTAGATCAACTTCCAGCAGACATCTCAGTGGGCGATGAAGGTCGCATGGGAGGTCGTCCCGCGACCATTATCGCGATAAATGAAACAGTTGCCCGTATTGACTCAAATCATCGACTTGCTGGCAAAACATTAACATTTCATATAAAGGTTATCTCAATCGAAAAAGAGGCCTCGGATTAAATTAATTTTGGGATGGTTACACGGTTAGTTGAACAAATAAGTGGTCAAAGAAGCGCCTCACCAATGTTTTGGTCAATACGACATAACCACCACTATTGAGCCCCGTTGGTGATGCCGTTAGAATAATTATAAGAAAATTAAGAATAATTCAACTCTGACATTATTGGATCAGTGAATCAGTTCCAAGAACATGCGCAAATTAGAAAAGAATAGGAAGTAATACACATTGGCTAATCTTCAACGCAACACACCTACATTTGATAGCGCCAAAATACGAAATGACTTCCCTATTCTTAAGCGAATTATTAACGGAAAACCACTTGTCTATCTTGACAATGCAGCGACGTCTCAAAAACCGCAAGCCGTAATCGATACATTGACTACATATTACGAAACAACCAATGCAAATATCCATCGTGGTATTTATAAAATCAGCGAAGAGGCAACAGCTGCATATGAGGAAGTCCGTAGCATCGTCGCGAATTTCATTGGTGCAAAAGAACCAGAGAATATCATTTTCACACGGAATACGACCGAAAGTATTAATTTGATCGCATACGCATGGGGACGTGAAAACATCGAAACGGGAGATGAAATCCTTTTGACAGAAATGGAACATCACTCCAACATAGTCCCCTGGCAGATTCTTGCAGAAGAGCGCCAAGCGACTATCAAATACATCCCGATAAATGAGGATGGCGAATTGGATCTATCCGATTTAAACACCCTGATCAATAAAAAAACGAGACTTGTGAGTTTCGTTCACATGTCCAATGTACTCGGCACAATCAATTCGACTGAAGAAATAATTGAACGAGCACATCAAGCGGGTGCAATTGTTGTACTAGACGCCGCCCAAAGTGTCCCACATATGCCTATTAATGTTACAAATTTGGACTGTGATTTCCTTGCATTTTCAAGCCACAAGATGCTTGGACCGACTGGTATCGGGGTTTTATATGGCAAGACAGCCACGCTACAAGAAATGTCCCCTTTTTTGGGTGGTGGTGAAATGATTGATGAAGTTCATTTACAAGCATCCACGTATAAAAAAGCACCATGGAGATACGAAGCTGGTACCCCGAATATTGCGGACACTATCGCATTTGGCACAGCTATACAATACTTGGAAAATCTGGGAATGGATAATGTCCGTGCACATGAAAAAGAATTAACGACTTACGCTCTAGATTCGCTAACAAAAATAGGCGCTAGAGTATTTGGCCCAACCAATATTGAGGAAAGAGGTGGGGTACTATCCTTCTGGTATCAAGATATCCATCCACATGATCTAGCTACTGCTCTTGATACTGATGGAATAGCAGTTCGAGCTGGCCACCATTGTGCCCAGCCTCTCATGAATGTCCTAAAGGTCCCCGCAACGACACGTGCCAGCTTGTACATTTACACCACTAAGCAAGACATCGACATGTTGATCACTTCACTGATGAAAGCAGGTAAATTTTTTAACAATGGAACTTGAAGAGCTTTATCGAGACATCATTTTGGATCACAACCGTACCCCCCGCAACAAACGGCAGCTTGATGATGCCGACATTGCGAATCACCAAAAAAACCCGGTTTGCGGAGACGAAATCAATATCCAAATTGTACTCGATGGCGATCAAATAGATGTTGCATTTTTCTTTGGCCAAGGCTGTTCCATCAGTCAGGCATCAGCCTCAATTCTCACTGATGTTCTCAAAGGAAAAACCCTAGATCAAGCCCGTGCAATTGCAGCAGGATTCCACGAATTGATGAATGGCAGCGAGCCAAACAATATTGATGACCTTGGTGATTTAGTCGCACTTCAAGGAGTTGCACACTACCCAGTCAGAATCAAATGCGCTGTTTTAGCCTGCGACACCCTAGACGAAGGTGTCATAGACTGGCTAAACAAACACCAAATCTAACGTTCAGTCCATCTCAAATCAGGCTGTCGAGCAGCTAAAGCTTCATCTAACCGTATGACCGGAGTCGTATACGGCGCACCAATAACAATGTCCGGATCCTTTTCCGCTTCTTCAGCAATGTCCAGCATTGCATCAATGAATTCGTCAATCGTTTCCAGAGTTTCTGTCTCTGTTGGCTCAATCATCATTGCCTCTTCAACAATCAATGGAAAATAAATCGTAGGTGCATAGAACCCATGATCCAGTAATCGTTTGCCAATATCTAATGCCTTTACACCATGACGCTTCTGCCAATTAGCTGAAAAAACAACTTCGTGCATGCAGGAGCGATCATAAGGAAGAAAATATTTGTCCCGCAACCGAGCCAGCACATAATTTGCATTTAAAACAGCATTCTCACTAACCGCCCGCAACCCATCTGCACCTAAAGTACGAATGTACACAAAAGCGCGAACCAATACTCCAAAGTTCCCCAAAAATGACCCTATCGCACCGACAGATTCCTCTGGCGCTACTAAACGATAAGCTTCACCAATTTTCTCAACATGCGGTTTCGGCAAATAGCGACTGAAAGGTTCTTTCACACAAATCGGCCCTGCACCAGGGCCTCCCCCACCATGTGGAGTACTAAATGTTTTATGGAGATTCAAATGGACGACGTCAAAGCCAAGATCCCCAAGTTTCACCTTGCCCAATATCGCATTCATATTCGCACCATCACCGTAAACAAGTCCACCTGCTTCATGCACCAAATTGCAGACTTCTTCAACATTTGGATCAAATAAACCTAAAGTCGAAGGCATCGTTAACATAATTCCCGCGACGGAATCCGAAAGCTTTGATCGCAAATCCTCTAAGTCAGTATTCCCTTCAGCATCTGATTGCACCTCAACAACCTCAAAACCTGCCATCGCGGCTGAAGCGGGATTAGTTCCATGAGCAGAATCCGGAACCAGTATCTGCTGACGTTTTACATCCCCACGCGATTTATGATAGGACCGAAAAAGCAGCATCCCACTGAACTCTCCATGTGCACCTGCGCTAGGCGCGAGACTAACAGCATCCATACCAGTAATTTCCGCCAATAAATCTTGCAAGTGATGCAAAAGTTCTAGCGCTCCTTGAACCGTCTCTTCCGGTTGGAATGGATGAATTCGTGCAAATCCAGGCAATCGAGCTATTTCATCATTAATTTTTGGATTGTACTTCATCGTACAACTGCCAAGAGGGTAAAAATTCGTATCAACAGAGTAATTCATTGAACTCAATCGAATGAAATATCGGATAATCTCCGGTTCGCTCAGTTCTGGCAAATCCAATTCCCTGCGCAACATGTTATCAGGTGGCAAATCTGACCTTGGTACATCGAGCGCGGGGATTGTCGCGCCACGGCGACCAGAGCGACTCTGATCCATTAATAGCCGCGTTTTATTATCTTGCGCTGTAACGCCCACGTTCAATTCTCCATTCTTTCTAAACACGATACAAGTTCATCAATTTGATCCCGTGTGACCAACTCAGTTACACAAAGTAGTAAACCATTTGGCACAGAAGAACTCACATCAATCCCTCCTAAAATGCCCTTATCCAATAAATATTGATTTGTTGCCTCAGGTGATTGGGGACATTGCACCACAAATTCGTCGAAAAAAATGTCTCCATCATTAACCGAGAAACCAGAGAGGTCACCAATCCTTTGAGCTGCATAGTGGGCCTTATGATATGCAAGCTCAGAAACCTGTCTTAATCCCTTTGGACCTAGAGCGGCCAAATAAACTGCGGTCGCTATCGCCAATAATGTTTCATTGGTACAAATATTGGACGTCGCCTTTTCACGTCGAATATGCTGTTCGCGCGTCTGCAACGTTAAAACAAATCCCTCTTTGCCGTTGCCATCAAACGTACGTCCAACTATACGGCTCGGCATTTGGCGAACATACTCCTTGCGACACGAAAATATTCCGAGACCAGGGCCACCAAAACTTGGTGCTATTCCAAGACTTTGCCCTTCCGCTACCACAATGTCCGCTCCATACGAACCTGGAGCCGCAAACATCCCTAGCGACAATGGATCGACCGAACAGACAAGTAAGGCCCCTAATGAGTGTGTTTCAGCAGCGAGTCCATCAGTTGACTCCCAAACGCCTAAATGGTTTGGCTGCTGAACAATGAGACACGCACTTTCATCATCAACATTTTCAACTATTTCAATTTCCTGGGCATTTAGATATGTTTCTAAAACTTCTCGCAATAACGGGGAAATAGATTTTCTTACAGCAACGCGATTACGCTTAGTTTGGCGGCAGGCCATTAAAGCTGCCTCAGCAAGCGCAGAAGCTCCGTCATACATTCCAGCATTTGTTGCATCCATCTGAAACAATTGACTAACCAAAGATTGGTATTCATAAATTGCTTGCAAAATCCCTTGGCTAACTTCTGGCTGATATGGCGTATACGCTGTTAAAAATTCATTGCGCCCAATAATATGCCCGACAATACTTGGTACAAAACGGTTAGTCGAACCATTGCCTAGAAAAGATGTATGAACATCAAGAGTCCAGTTCTTTGCCGCCATTGATTGAAGTTCTCGAAGCAAATCAGCTTCTGCCATTGGACCCGGTAAATCAAACGATGGATTTAGCCTGCCTCGAGGAATATCTCTAAACAATTCATCAACCGAGCTAATCCCAATTGTTTCCATGATGCGATTTTGATCATCTTGTGTATTAGGAATATATGGTGTAACCATTTAGTGCAAACCCTCAGTCATCTCTTCATATTCATCTTCCGTCATCAATGCATCCAATTCATTTGCATCAGATAGTCGCACCTTGAGGAGCCATCCTTCACCCAGTGGATCTTGATTAACGAGCTCAGGATGATCCGCGAGAGCCTCATTCACCTCAACAACGACGCCGCTCACTGGAGAGAACAAATCAGAGACCGCCTTTACAGATTCAATCTCACCCATTTGCGAAAATTGAACAACCTCTGCTCCCACTTCTGGTAAGGCAACAAAAACCACGTCCCCTAATTCCGCCTGAGCATAATTTGTGATACCCACCGTATGCACGTCACGATCATCAACAGATATCCACTCATGTTCTTTGCTGTATTTAAGCGCTGTCGAATCCATGCCTACTCCTAATCCTTTTTTACATAAAACGGAAGTTGCGAAATCGTTGATGACACGCGTTTACCCCGTATATCAACCTCAACCGTTGCTCCCACTTCAAAATCTGAAGATAATAGAGCGAGCGCAATACCTATTCCTAAGCTCGGTGCAAACGTACCACTAGTCGTTTCGCCAATCAATTCCCCATTCGAGTAGACCTCTTGATGAGCTCTGGGAATACCCTCTTTTTTATCCACACAAAGACCATAAAGATGTCGTTGCACACCGGCCGTCTCTTGGGCACGAAGCGCCTCTACCCCAACAAAATCCTTATTAAAATTAATAAATTTTGTTAATCCTACTTCCAACGGATTAATTGATTCATCCATATCAGAGCCATAAAGCAGCAAACCAGCCTCTAACCTCAAAGTATCCCTAGATCCAAGTCCACAGGGTACACAACCTTCACCCATCAATGCTTCCCATATGGCCATAGCATCCCCTGATTCGCTAATAACTTCAAAACCATCTTCCCCCGTATAACCCGTTCGAGCTACGAGTACATTACGACCAAAAATCGAAACCTGGGTGTGCGAAAACCGCCGCATTCCGTTTAAATCCAAACCCGTTAGCCGTTCCATAATTTGTTCCGAACGAGGCCCTTGGACAGCAATCATTGATGTCTCATCGCGAAGGGGAACAACACTCAAACCCTGAAAATCAACCGCCCATTTATTCAACCATGTCAATACTTTTTCATAACTACCTGCGTTAGGGATTGCCAAATATTCGGCACTTCCCAAGCGGAAAATCACCATGTCATCAATGATCCCGCCATCTTCTCGACACAGCAAACTGTATCGAGCAAGCCCAGGTTTCATGCTCGCAAACTCATTCGTGAGTAACATATTCAGAAATTCTGGCGCGTCAGCACCATCGATTCGTATACGCCCCATGTGGCTTACATCAAAGATTCCACATCCTTCACGAACAACGCGATGCTCAGCCATAATCCCTTCATACTGAACAGGCATAGACCAACCATTAAAGTCAATCATGCGCCCTCTCAAATTGGCATGCGCAGAATGCAATGCAGTTACACTTAAAGACACAAATCGCCTCTCAATACATCAGTTCAGAATAGTAAGTGGATCATATCAATAGGACCCCTAAGGCTCAAGGAATCCAACCAAACTTTTTTCGTTTCTTCTTTTTGTTGAAACGATACCGTGAGCAAAATGGACGGATATGATGATCTGATTTTACGAAAAACACTTTGGTCAAAAATGAACGGTCAAGATCCCACCGAACTAGAAAACAAACTTGCATAGAAAAGTATCTTCTGGTATCGGAGGAAGACTGATAATATTTTGTCTCTCACATGCTACGATAAGTGATAGATATGCACGAAAAGGGAAAAGGACCAATACGTTATGATTGACATTCGCCAAATAAGAGAAGAGCCTGACTTGGTCAAAAGTGCTTTGGCACTCCGTGGCGAGGAAACAAGCATCGAAACGATTCTTGAACTCGACAAAAAAAAACGTCTGCTGCTTCACGAATCTGAAGAAATGCGTGCTCAGCGCAACAGCGTTTCGCGTAATATGTCCAATCCTGAGCAACGCACACCCGAAATCATGAAAGAAATGCGTGAACTAGGAGAACGCATTAAGACTCAAGAAGATGAATTGCACGTAATTGACAATGAAATCCAAACACAACTCTCCCATCTCCCAAATTTACCGGATCCATCAGTACCTTTTGGCGAAGATGAAAGAGCCAATAAAGTTGTTCGAATTGAAGGAGATACCCCTTCATTTGACTTTGAGACGGAAGCACATTGGGATCTGGGAACGCGCTTAGATATCATTGATTTTGAACGCGGAGCAAGAATGGCAGGTTCAAGATTCTATGTTCTGAAAAAAAAGGCCGCAAAACTTCAGCGTGCACTGATCCAATGGATGTTAGACCTGCATACAGAAGAACACCAATACACTGAAATATACCCTCCATATATGATCACCGAGGAGGGCATGCGAGCTAGCGGGCAACTACCCAAATTTCAGGACAACCTGTATCGGGATATTGAGGAAGACCTTTGGATGATTCCCACTGCTGAAGTGCCTCTCACCAATATGCATAGAGATGAAATCTTTGACATAGAAGAGATGCCAATCTCTTACACAGCGTACACTGCATGTTTCCGTAGAGAAAAAATGTCGGCAGGGAGAGATGTTCGTGGAATCAAGAGAGGGCATCAGTTTGACAAGGTCGAGCTATACCGATTTGTCAAACCTGAAGATTCTTTAATGGAGCTAAAAAAGCTACTAAGCCACGCTGAAGAGATCCCAAAGCGTTTAGGATTGGCATATCGAGTTGTTGAGCTATGCACTGGCGATCTTGGAGCCGCAGCTGCAAAAAGCTTCGACATAGAAGTATGGGCTCCCGGTTGCAAAGAATGGCTTGAAGTAAGTTCATGCTCGACATGCAGTGATTTCCAAGCCCGACGTGCAAACATACGTTACCGACCTGTGGACAGTGATGGCCAAACAAATCGTCCAGAATTTGTTCACACCTTGAACGGATCAGGCGTCGCGTTACCGCGGATAATGATTGCCATCATGGAAACATATCAACAAGAAAACGGTTCGATAAACATCCCTGAAGTACTTAGGCCATACACCGGTTTTTCTAACATTGATTAGATCTGCTGTTTATATTAATGACAAAAGCGGCCCACTTTATATATGTAATTCAACAACATCACCATCAGCAACCTCATGGTCGCGCCCTACACGCTGACCATCAAATTTACCAGAAGAGCCCCACAAAAGAGCATATTTAAAACCCTTGAGTAAATCTTTATGAACATCTTCCGCAACATCATATATAGTGCTGCCACGGCTCAATACCAATGGATTGGATAAAACAGCAGCTTGACCTGGAGTTTTCGTATAAACGCGCACGACATCTAATAATTGATAAACGGCATCTGCGAAATCATCTGCGCCCAACCTCTCATTAGCGGAAGTCATAACAACGGGGAATTTTGATTCGAACGCCATCTCCAAAGCCTGATAGCCATCTAAGCCTCCCTCGATATCTGCCTTCGTACCAACCAACACAACTGGTTTTCCGCGATGTTGATCTTCTTCTGCTGTATCTTGATCATGCTGCAATCCTAAAAGCTCAAAACCCCAGTCAGCCAAATGAGCCATCAAACTTGTTGCTTGACTTACCGGATCTCCAGTGAGGTCTACAACCAAAGCAAATAAACTCGTATTCCTAAGTAAACCAAAAAGTGAAGTCTGTGTTGCAGGAGCATCAATTGCCGGTATGTCGACTAGCTGCATTTGAACATTACCGTAAGGCAGCATTCCCAGAGACGGGACCAATGTTGTGTATGAGTACGAAGCGACTTTGGCAGCAGCTCCAGTGAAATTTGCCAGTAATGCGGATTTTCCAGCATTTGCGTAGCCCACAAGAGCAATTTGTCCCGCGCCCTCTTTGCGAATGTTAAATGGATTCGTTGTTCGCTTCGGTCCTGATGTCGGTTTATCCAGATCATCCAACAGTTTCGCGATACGGGACTTCAGGTCTGCCTGAAGATGATCTGTCCCCTTGTGTTTGGGCATAACAGCTAACATTTCCTGTAGAGCAGCAACCCTTTCAGGAACACTTCTTGCTGTTTTATATTTCCTCTCAGCTTCGTAATAAACGGGAGTCAAATTCGCTGGCATTGTATCGCTCTCTCACGATTTTCACCCATAGTACCTGAGTAGACCTAGAGATAAAAGAGGCTGCATTCTAGCAGGAACAAGAGCTTTAATGTTACGTACTAAATCATCAACATAATTTTCATGCTTGCGACATAACCAAATAAAGTGCGCCAGTGTTTGCACCGTTAGCGATCGTAATTCATCGAAACGCAGCATAGGCCGAAAATTTTTTATCTAAATTTATTCTGCGATGCCATGTTTATTTTTGGTCCGGACCTGCATCATAAGAATCAAGTGATTCGAGAAATGGCTTCACATCTTCAACCAAATCCCCATAAAGGGATGTCTTACCAATGTGATAATTCTCTACCGGCGTGAATGCACCTGCTCTAAGGGCTTCAACTAGATCTTCTTGGTTGCGGATATCTCCATGGAATACAGTCATACCTTTTGCTAATCCATTTGTCGAATGAGCATCGCTTCCGCCTGTACCCTTCTTGCCAACCACTTTCACAACCCCTTGCGCGAAGCGATTCTCTTCCTGGAGATTCCCACCATTAACCACCTCGACTTCATCTATTATCTCAAATACTGCATGCTCAGCAGCTTCCTCTGCAGTTTGTGGAATATTATTCGGATCTTCAAACAAAATATTCCGTGTATATAAACCTGAAGGATCGAACAAGAATCGAAAAGGATGCGCTAGAATCATAAATCCATCCGCTTTATCGACTTGCTCTCGAAGAACACTAATGTCAATAACACCCCCGGAATAACCATCTATGCCAATCGTCAGCACATGGCCATAATTCGTATAGAACTCAATGCCATTTATAAGAACCAAATCATCAGCTTGCTTAGCAATGCGTTCAAATTCATGCCGTGGGAATCCATTATGCTCAGAAAAAAGCCCCCCATTCAAACCCAAACGCCTCGCTTCTTCAACGAATTCTTCTGGGGAAAGATCACTATCGGGACTGCCACCAGTCGTATGAACATGTAAGTCAAATAAAGACGCCATTAAGTCTCACTTTGCAATTTAGGGCTCAAGCATTTCGTTAATTTATGCACAAACCATGCACAGTCAGTGAATATACCGATGGTAGAGGAATACGTCAAGATTTATGCCAATTCGTTGAAAGATTAATTTTTCATTTGGCGAAAAAAACATGCCCCTTGCTTCAAAAACAATCAAAATCCAAGGGACTCGCGTATCAATACTAGCCGGATTCTGCCTTCAACACTTTCGCGCTCGACAATCAATATTTTACCAATTGCGCTACCTGCAGCACCGGTACTCTTCATACGTGCGTCTTCCAATGGCAAAGAATGTTCTCGCACCCGCCGCATCGCAATATCCATATTCGGCACTATTTTGTTGCTTCCTGCAACCCAAATTACATTCCGAGCTCCTGCCGCATAACCAGCAAGTTGACTACCTGATCCGCTCACAATAACGACCTCACCCGTTTCTACGATCGCATGTACACTTGCCACAAAAAAATCAGCTGTAGACACTTCCCGCCGAATATCACGCCGCTTATCATAATCAGGTTCAGCTAAAACCCGTGCCCTAAGATCAATGTAGTCATCACTCTCACGCACATGTTCAGTAAAACCAATTTGATTTAGAGTCTCAGACGGCCCGGTATAAACATTAGAGCCTTTCGGGATCATATTTTTCAAGCCTCTCAGGCCATCATTATGATCATCAAAAATTAACGCCTTTACGTTAGTACGTTCACTTAAAACTTTCCTTACTTGTTGAATCGAACTTTCACTCGCCGCATCACCAAAATTCAAGTGTTTCTCTCCATTTCTACAAGTCCTGCTTTTGTACGCCAATCACCAGCTGAAATTGGGTATCAAATCAGCTTCATTATCTTGTTGAACCCAATAAATAACCATCTTAATCTGTTATTACAAATAAGGACAAATATAAACGCTGCTAATTGGTGCAGGCCGATAATATCGGATTTTCAATTTGGCTATTTTAGAAGTCAAGTGTTGACGCAGCAACATTTTGCTGTGATCATTTCGCTTATAGACTGAAAGACAAGGAGCATACCAAAATCGTTTAGGTGCCCCACATCTGGGGAGAATAGGGAAGGCGGTTAGATTCCGCCGCGGTCGCGCCACTGTAATCGGGAAAAAACGCAGACTTCCACTGCAAGCTCCTTTTTTTGCGGGAAGGAAGTCAGCACAAAGTAATGCCCCGTTAGCCAGGAGACCTGCCTAAACGCAAAGATGAATACTCTCTTCGCTGCCAAGGGGAGACCGTCAACCAAGGACCGTATTAAAAACGGTTTTGACCAGCGTGATGAAAAACCTTCAGCGAATTGTTATTCACTGAAGGTTTTTTTTATTATATGGTTCGCCGTGTTAGCCAAACGCTAAATCAATTCAATAATGGAAGTATCTTGCAACGATTGGTTATATCAATAACCGTTCTTGTCATCTGCTTATTCATAACCGTTTCCATCGCAACTGCCTCTGGACCTGTATCGATCAGATTTATTCGTGTCCTACACATTATTGCAGATGCATTTACACTCAATTCATCACAAAACCAAACTGACTCTTTAATAGTTCTACAGCTACGAATACCACGAATTATCATCGCAGGATTAGTTGGGATGGCACTTAGCGTCGCTGGTGCTACAATGCAAAGCCTTTTCCGGAATCCTATGGCGGATCCGGGAATCATTGGTGTTTCTGCGGGTGGAGCTGTTGGAGCAGTGATCGCAATCGCGTTGGGTCTAAATGAAATCTTTTTCCTGGCCCTACCATTTTTCTCATTCCTGGGCGCTATAGGAGCGACTTTTCTCGTTTATTCCATCGCTGCAGCCGGCGGAAGATTCTCGATGCCTACACTTCTGCTCGCTGGCGTCGCGGTAACCGCATTTTTAAATTCAATTATTTCTGCGGCTATTTTGGTAGTACCAGACAACGATCCTGTAAGGAAGATCCTTTTTTGGCTAGCAGGCGGACTTGATTCACGAGCCTGGGAACATGTCGCCATTTCATGGATCCCAATATTGATCGGAATCACCCTAATATTTGGGTTCACACGCGAATTAAACATGTTGATGATAGGTGATAATGATGCGCGATCCTTAGGTTTGAGAGTCAACTATATTCGGCCATTTTTAATCGCTGTGTCCGCACTAATTACGGGAACAGCAGTCGCTGTTAGTGGAACCATTATCTTTGTTGGGCTTATCGTTCCACATATCCTTCGCCTCATAGTAGGTACAGATAATCGTGTACTAGTTCCAACAAGCGCAATTGGAGGCGCAATATTCCTCATAGCAGCAGATACAATCGCACGAACAATTGTACAGCCAGCAGAAATACGTGTCGGGATTATCACTTCTTTCATTGGCGCCCCATTCTTTCTTTTTTTACTGATCCGCAATAACCGCGGAACCGAAACGTTTTCATAAAAGATCTCAATCAGGAGGATTCAGTTTGAACGCAAGATATTGGCTAAACAGATTTTGGATGATTGGCTTATCAACGATGCTCATTGTTTTCGGAATAGGTTGCTCTTCATCAGCGACACCATCACCAACTCCAAAAGCAACCGAGCATGAAACCACTACAACGGCTTTTTCTAATGTGCCAGGAATTCTTGATCCACAGAATTTTGGGTGGCCGCGTTCAGTAAAAGGCTCCAATGGTTCCATTACAATTCCTGAAAAGCCACAACGCATAATAACTGCCTCAATAGGTCACGATGAAATGACACTGGCTCTAGTACCAGCTTCACGTCTGGTTGGTGTCGGTAGCGTTACGCAGGACTCCACTTACTCAAACGTTGCTAACCTAACAAAAGATATCCCCATAATCAACACTGATCCCGAGATACTTATTGCACAACAGCCAGATGTGATGGTAGTCAGCCCGTACATGCCTCAAGAAACAATTGAAGCACTGAATAAATTGAACGTACCTATCATACAAACCAGCCTTTCAAACAATCCAACAACACGCATCCAAGACATACTACTCTTGGGGTATATCTATGGCGAGGAAGAGCGAGCCATAGAATTTGCGAAAGAAGTCGAAGTTCGCTACAAATCACTTACCAATATCACACGCCACAAGGATTTCAACGATGAGCGCAAGAGAACTATGGCTGTAACCAGATACTCAGATCAGATTTGGACAGCGGGCATTGATTCCGCAGAGGGCAGCATTATTGAAATGGCAGGAGGAATAAATGTAGCAGCGAACGCTGGAATCGTTGGAAACGCTACGACAAGTCTAGAAGGTCTTATCGCGATGGATCCAGAAGTAATTTTTATCCCACAACCCATTGATTGGGGAGCGAATGAGCTAAAAACCGACCTTTTGAATAATCCCGCTTTAAAAAATGTAGCAGCGATTAAAGCGAACCAAGTACATATTGTAGAAAGCAGAATATTTACGACGCTATCATTTTGGAACATCAAAGGTGCTGAATCGCTTGCAAGCATTCTTTGGCCTAGTGAATTCACTAACGAAATTTTACCTTCATTCACATTACCACCCAACTGAAAAATGCTCTTAGAACCACAAAGCTGATGGGAGATTTATACGAAATGAGCAATAATTCCTCTCAAGATAATCTTGAGAGCGTACCTGCGGTTAGTGCGCAAAAAGTCTTCTACTCGATAGATGACAACGAACTACTCAACAATTTAGATTTCTCAATCAACGAAGGCGACTTTGTGGGATTAATTGGTCCAAACGGAGCTGGGAAAACAACGTTACTGAAAGCAATTTCAAAATTATTAAAGATTAAAAGCGGAACCATCACAATAAATGGCAACGACTTGGACGAAATATCAGCAAAAGCACTCGCTCGATCAGTTGGGCAAGTACAACAAATCGCCCCAAACACGCATGGTTTCAAAGGAATAGAAGTGGTTCTAATGGGTCGATATCCTCACTTGAACAAGTTTCAAGTAGAACGTGAATCCGATAGAGAGATTGCCCGAACAGCGATGGATTTTACTCAAACGCTGGATTTCTCTGAACGCTCTGTTTCAACGCTATCAGGTGGTGAACAGCAACGCATATTTATCGCCAGGGCCTTGGCTCAACAGGGTGACACATTACTTCTTGACGAACCCACCGCGAACCTTGATCTTCAACATCAAACAAGAATCTTTGATCAAGTCAAGATTCTCGCAAAAAAAGGAATTACGATCCTCGCTGCAATTCACGACCTCAATGTAGCAGCACGCTATTGCAACCGGCTGATCTTGATGAGAAATGGCTCGATTCTTAAAGACGGCAAACCTGAAGAAGTGCTCACTTCAAGGAATATCCAAAAAGCTTTTGACGTTGAAACTGCCGTATATATTGATCCTGTGAACCACCAATTGACCATTCACCCAATAGCGCATATCACCGAAAATGCGCAAATTATCAAAAATGGGAAACGAATCCACTTGATAAGTGGCCACAGCTCGGGAACAGAGATCATGCATATACTCCATCGAAGAGGCATGAAAGTCACCGTTGGTGTCTTGAATAATGATGACGTCGATCAAACCACAGCCTCTTCATTGGGTATAGAAAACGTTTCCATCCCACCATTTACACCAATTGACAACGAATCATATCACCGCAACAATCGCCTGATTGCAGAAGCTGATGCAACTATCATGACGAATATACCCATAGGACCGTCTAATATTCGAAATGTTGAAAGTCTGAGGCATGCAAAACACGTTATATCACTCAATGAAACACCACTAGAAACGCGTGACCACACACACAATCAAGCCACTAAAATAATTGCATCACTGAAATCAATCTCTCAAGTCTCAAATGTCCAGAACGTTCTCAACGAATTGGATGATCTTTTCTCTAAAATTGAATAGCTCCATCAATGCCAATACAAAATTCAGTGCAATGCGTGGTCGGCTTGAAATTACGGATTGAACAAAATCCCAACTACTGCGATAATCACAGAACAGAAACGCAACATACGATATTGAGGATAAATCAAGGGGGCCATGATGGCAGATATCGAAGGCATCGAGCTAGCAGATTCCGAGTCTGACCTTACCGATATGGAAAAAGATTGGTACGACAGTGTGTACAAGTCTGTTAGTATCACGGAGTTGAATGACGACAAGAGAAAAGCTCAAGCTCTAGATAGCGTCAATCTAATGCGCGTATGGAGAACAAAAGGAGCCGGTGTTTTAAACCGCGCACTATACACAAAACAATTCCCGTACAAATATACGCGTCTATAAAGAGCCGAACATACGCCCCACGACAACACTCGGTTTGCCTTTATTCACTTCCAGACTATTGTTGGTAATGGAAAGAGTCAGGCCAATTGAGGATCATTCCTTTTTACTTGCCTGATAGCGAGCCAATTCATCCTTATGAATATACGGAATTGTGCTGCTGCCTAAATGCGTTGCTTTGAGATCGCGATTAGCGATCAATTGCAATACTTCATTCAAAGAAACCTTCATTATTTCAGCGGCTTGGTGGGGTGTTACCCAGTGATCCATTTGCATAGATTTCATCATAACGCACCTCTTAATAAAACGAAGAACCTAATCAACAATATATCGCCTTATTTTATTCCTTAACAGTTGCAATGCACTCCTCAGAAAAATGATACCGTGACAAGT
>CEUS01046166.1_pt1 | contig 25489 bp, 29 predicted proteins | sample 427031 | NCBI WGS metagenome assembly CEUS01 (sample SAMEA2622837, study PRJEB7988) | marine metagenome | biome: marine biome (ENVO:00000447); feature: marine epipelagic mixed layer (ENVO:xxxxxxxxx); material: "saline water (ENVO:00002010), including plankton (ENVO:xxxxxxxx)" | depth 140 m | reverse complement strand
GGTTTTTTATAAACATTATTTGCGTTAAGATATGATTTATCAGTATAATTTTCACGTAAGCCTGATCTAATAATACCTTGTTCAACATCATTTATTAATTTTGCTCTAGTTGATGATGCTGTCCAAGAATAATAATTATCCCACCAAATTGGTTTTTGTGCAAAGCCTAACATTTCCCATGGATGAGTATGTGGTCTATCTGTTCCATAGAACCAACGATACATACCACGCCAGTGTCCTGGTAAACTATTTCCATTTGGATCTTTTAATGAAGAGTAATTCATTACTTTCCAATCAATAGTAATACCACCATTTGGATCTGTTGTACCTTCTGCACCACTTGTTGCACCAGTTATTTTTTCATTAAGTTGGAAACTATCAATAACTTGGTTTATAGTTATTACATTACTTGCAATTTTTGTAATTACACCTTTTGCTTTAGAACTTGCACCAGAAACAGATTCTCCAACTTTAAATGTACCAGAAACTCCTGTTAATGTTAGAACATTATTATAACCAGTATTCTCATGATAGTTTAATGCATTTTCTGATGCCCATCTTGTAAATATTGGACGCATTAAATTAATAATATCATTTCTAGACCAACTAGTTGAATTAAAATAGTTTGGTTGTTTTTGATTAATTTCTAATAATGGAACATAATCCCTAGAAGTAAATCTTCTATTGATTGTGTTATAAATTCTTTTTTCTAATTCTAATAATGCAGTATCTCTTAAATCATTATATTTTAAAACAAATGACCCATCATGACATTGTATAAAGTTTCTAGTTCCACTTGAATATGTTATAGTATCAGATATTTCAACCGGTTGGTAAACTTTTGCCGCTCCTAGTTTTGCTGGAGTAGGTGGTATCCAAGTTGGTTGAATTGTTGTATAATATCTAATTGAAATTACATCATTAACTTTTGGTTTATTTGCCGCATATCCTATAAAGATAATTTTTGTTCCAGATGAAGAATAACTTACAATATAATCATGATTATATGTCATTAATACATTATTTTTATAAACGTATAATGCTTTACTATCATAATCATTTTTTGGATCATATGCTGATGCAATTGTTAAGCCAGGCTCTTGATTAAATACTTCTTGTGTATCACTACTTTGTAAGAATGTGTTTGTATTTCCCCAAGTATAATTAGTTGTTGTAATAGTATGAGATTCTGAAGTATATCTATCACCACTAGCCATCATAAATGAATATGTAAATGGATCAGTTGCAATTTTATCTATAGTAATATTTTTAATTGCTTTATCAACAATTTGTGAAGTTGTTAACAAAGAAGCATCTTGTGATACTTGAATTTTATTTACAGCATTTAAAAATTTTAATTGAAACTCTTGATATCTATTTTTTACATATCTTATTGATGATATAATATCCAGGTCATCATTATTAGCAAATGCCATTACTTTCATTAGTGAACCATCATGTTGTAAAATAACTTTACCTTTTCCTAAATCTTTTTCAGTATCGCGATAATTATTTGCTCCACTTACATCACCAGTAAACCCAATTTGGTTTTGAACTATAGATTCAAAGTGTTGGAAAAATTCTGAATATGTTCCTGAAACAACTTCTTCATTTGAAGCATTTGATTCAAGGTTCTTTGGTATTTCAAAATAGTTTACTTGACGAATTGGAGTATTATCATTTGTCTCGTAATAAATTTTAATAAAATCATTTTCAACTAATGCAGTTGTAAAGTTAATTATAACACTTGCAGTTGTAGTATAATCTGTACCAAACTTTTGTCTAATTCCATTTTTATATACTTCCATATCTATAATAGATGTTGGTATAACTTCTAGTGTTGGTTTAGTAGTTAAATTTGTATTTGAAACTGTATGTTCTTGAACTAAACGTTGTTTTAATTTTTTACTTCCTAAATTTTTGTTCCATTCATTTCTATAAAATGTTTCTGTAGCTTCATTAATTTTAGTAATAGGATTATCAACTATAACTAATTTAACAGGATTATTACTTGTAGCAGAATGATAGTACAATGTATCTGGAGCATTTGACGGAACTATAAATTCTAATGTACTATAAGCACCACCATAGTATGCTCTAGATCCTGTTACACCAGTTGTATATTCACCAGTATATGTTCCCGATGACCAAGGAGTTCCTGTTGAAATATAAAATGGATGATTTACTCCTGTGTAACCTGTACTTCCACTTTCTGGAGAACTAAATTTAAAATTATATGTGTCTCCTCTTTGTAAAATCAATATTGGGCTTTCTTCACCATTTATATAAAATACATTGTTTGCTGTATTTCTTTGACTAGGATTTATATTTACTTCATAGTTTGTAGTTTTAGCAATAGTTTCAGGATACAAGAATTGCTTATAAAACTTGTATCCTGATATCGCAGTTGAGGTATTATATGTGTATGAATCGACATTAAGATAGTTACAAAACTCAATATCACTTTGACCACTACCAGACACATATGATAGTGGAAATCCTAATTCAGCATCGTTGGTTCCTGAACCAACTTTATAGCCAAATACTTTTGAACCTGTAAACGTTGACGATGGATATATTCCTGTATCATTTAATATAACTTTATTATTATCAAATAAATTAAACAATGGTGCAATATTTACTTTAGATTTTAATTGTGCTTGATTCCAATTGTATCCATCATAGTACCATTCAGTACTACCATATTTTGTACCTTTATCAATATAAACTTTATCATTTTCATTTACACTAGTAATAACCTGTGTAAGTGTTAGAGCTGTTCCTACACCAGATACTTGCCAAATAGATCCTTCAATTGTAAAAGCTGAACTAGATACGTCCCAACCTAAATCACCACCAGTTTGTCCACCGCCACCTGTTGATATATCTGAGTCAGTATCATGATCCCACAAGTTTCCATCCCAAGCTACATAATCATCTTGGCTGGCCGCACTTGGAAATAATATAGTATCTCTATTTTGAATTTGCCTACCATCAATAGTTATATTAGCATAAGATTCTATTTGTGTTTTTGTTAATGTATCTTCAATAACTGTAACATCAAGTATATGATTTTTTCCATAATCGTATAATTCCATATTACTATTAAATTCAATAATTGGTCTTGTAGCTCTTCTACCGGTTGTTTTTGTAAATGCAGTTGTAGACGATACTGTTATACTATCCCAAGTTTGAAGACCTGCCCATCCTTCTGTATCCCATAGGTGTTGTTCTTCTGTTGTAGTTGTTACACTAGGATAGTTGTCTAATGTATTTTTATGTACCCATCCGTTTGTTTTTGACCAAATGTTACCATCTTTACAACCTCGTTGCATTGTTAGATAATCTTTTGACGAAGTTGTTAGTCCATTTAAGTTCCTTAAATCTTTTATATCAATTAATTTAATTTCTGTTCCTACACCTTCAATTATGTAAGTAATATCAGTTTGTGATGTAGTAACAGTTAATAATGCACCATTACCACTTGCAGTTGTGATTGTTACCGCTGTTGGAGTAACACCATCACCAAGAACTGGATTTGTTAATTCTACTCCTGTGATTGTTCCCCCTGCATTAATACTTGTAACGTGTCCAATAGTAACAGTTGAAACTATAATTTTATCATTTACTGCATACTGAGATCCACCGCCATTTAAATTTATTGCAGTAATTGTATGTCTAAATTTATATGCATCATTAGTAACTGATTGACCAAATTTTATTTGTAAACCATTTGTAAACACCGTGGCATCTGGTGCTGTATATGTTTGCTTTCCAATAATATCTGTTGCTGGATCAATAGGTGTAGCACCAGACCCGTCAACTACAATTGCTGGTAAACTTGGAAATACTCCACTTGTTTCTGTTGACAAATCATCTTTAGTTGGATACCAATAATAATTAGCATAGTTTAAAAATTTATCAATGTCAATAGGTGGAGCAAAAGAATAATAATCTTCTTCAAATAATTTTTTATGATTTAGAATTTGGCCGCCATCAAATCTTAATTTATTAACAAAGTCATCGTATGTAGTTTGATATGAAATTCCTTGTGTAGTATTATCTCTAACTACAACCGAAGGTTCAAGTTGATAATTAAATCTATCAACTGACGGTTCACCTAAGTAGGCATCTTTTTTTGGTTCAAAAATTCTACCTTCACGTCTTCCAACAAATCCATGAGTGAATTCATTGTCTTCATTTTTAAACCATTGGTCAACTGTAGAATCAAAAAAGTTTTTTAACTTTGTTGATTGTAAAACTACTGGTAATTGTTTTGATGCAACAAATTGCTCAGCCATTGCCTACGACCCCTTTTTTAAATTTTGATCTGTATATGCATTTACGATTTCAACATTGTCAACTGTTGCTGTTGAATAAAATAACTCGTTTGAATCAGAAACAATCTCAAATAAATCTCCAAACTTGGATTCTGCATCAGAACCAACAATAACAACTGAACTTATTTGTGTAGCTAGTTGGCTGTGGATATATGCACATAATTCTGTATAATAAAAACTTTCACCATAATTCCAATTTGTAATATCAAAAAATGTATCAATGGCAGTTATTGTTCTTGATTTAATTTCATTATCTGTCATTGTAGATCCTACTGATTTTACAATTTTAAATGTACCTTGTAAATTTGCTGACGCTGTTGAACCAAACAATAATTTAAATTTCGCAGGAGTATAAATTATTTGATCTCCAATTGCTTTATATGAATTTAAATTAGAAGAAAACATTTCATTCAATTCTTCTACTGTTGGTTCTTCTGGAAACTCACTAACTGATTTTTCATTAGCTGTCCAACTTAAAACATTATCGTAATACGTTGAAGTTAATACTATCAATTCGATAATATTGCTAATACTTGGATCAATTCTTTGGTCTCTAGGTGCAGTATGTTTCCAATGGAAAAACATTGGATCACTTATTCCTGCTGGTGTATAATATGATCTACCAATAAATGCTTTATAAGTTGTAGTTCCTATTGTTGCCTGGTATGCTCCTTCAGAGCCTGTTGTTGTTTGTAATACACCACCGCTATAAAATTTATTAGTAGTTGTTAAAAATTCAATACCACTATTAGTTAATGCTGAACGTTGAGTTACTGATGTTGTTAATTTATAATAAACATAGTTATCAAAGTCAGTATAGTTTTCAAAGAATATAAAATTTTTAGAATTAGATGTGTCTTGAACTAACTTGTCAATAGCTAAAGGAAGATCTGGCATACCATCTTCATCTGAATCATAAGTTGAAACTTTTACTTTTCTATCGTCGACATAACCATCTTGTTCTGAAGCATTCTCAACTACTGATAAAGAAATAGTTTCATCTAATTTAGCACCAATTGACTCTGGTGTTATTGTAACCGTTGGTGGAAACTTGTATGCTGATCCACCATCAATAATAGGCATTGCTATTACTAAACCTTTATGAACTGTTGCAATTGCAGATGCTCCGCTACCAAGTCCTCCTGACATTGAAATTTTAGGTGCTGTAGTATAATTTAATCCAACTGGAGTAGTATACGATAATGTATCTCCTGATGTATTAGTAAATCCTGTAACTGCACCTCCTGTTACGTTTGTTACATAGGCACTTAACGCCCCTGTTGCTGATCCTGTTAATGTATCAGCTACGTTAGTTGTAAACGTTCCGGAAACTCCTGTTAACTCAATTGTTTGTCCACCTGCTACTGCCGTTTTAACTTTTCCTTTTGCTCCTGAATTAGCTTGAGTTACAATTTCATCTTTGCCAACTGTAGTTGCCTGATGTGCTGTTAATGATACATCAATTGTTGCTAAAACAGATGCTCCAGTACCTTCTTCAATTTTACTGTTTACATCAGCTAAAATATCGATTTTATCTTGAATAGTTAAACCTGTTGCACTATCTAATGTTTTATAATCTTTAACATAAAAGAATCTAACATCATTGGTTGATTGAAATATATAATCTAATCCTCTTGATGTAAATGTAAATTTAGCATTTGTGTTTGCACCTTTTTCTGTAAACTCTGCTTTTACTAACCAACTTGAATCGTTATTTGTTCCTTGTGATCCGCCACCAATTGTATTGTTAACTACATTAAACTCACTTGATACATCAACTTTATTTGCATCAATAATATACCAACTCTCTTCTTTTGTTGCAGAATTATAATAACTATACCCAAGACCAAATTTGCTTAAAATTGCAGTTGACTCACTTAATTTAGATCTAATTGCTGTTCTTTCAGTAGTTGTAAATGTTGTTCTTATATTTGGAATAATAGCTCTAGCTCTATAACCAGCTGGGATTGATTCACTTAATTGAATTGGTCCATTTGTTAAATTAGCAGGATCACCATTTGCTGTAACACCTTTAACTGTTGCCCAAATTGTTTTTGTTGGATTATTATAGTCATCAATAAATTCAATTCTTGAACCTGGACGTATTAGTCCATGCTTATCTGTTGTTGGTGCTTTCCAAACTTTCTTTAAGTTTGTATTATTTTTTGCAGTAGATTCGCTTTCAGCTGGAGCCGATTGTGTAATATATCCATAATATCCTGATGTTGCAACTGGCATTGGTCTCCAATATACAATGTCATCACCTGCTGATAAGAAAACAAATTTAGAAGGATATCCACTAATAGGTATTGCCTCGATTGCTTTTTTATATGGATCAAAATAAAAGTTTTGTGTTTGAATAGATTGAATTAATTTTTCAACTTCTAATACCATACTATCATATGAACTTGTATCAATTACTGATAAAACCTTTTCAGTATTATTTGGTTCTTTATATAAAATTCCATCTTCACCAACGCAATTAACATTTGCAACTGTACCTGTCGGATCTTGAATGTCAATAAATCTTGAATGCCCTGCGTGTGTTTTGTTTAATGCTTTTAACTTTTGTATTCCAGAAACTTTTGTAATTGGAAATACATTATAGTCTTCTGCATTAATCATTCTATCTTGTGTATAGTAACTTGATCCTGCATTTATTTTAACTTCATCAATTGTTTCTCTTGAAAATGAATTCGAAACATTATATTCAAGATTAAATTGAACTGTTAAATCATAAGTTTGGCCTTCTTGGTTTACATAACTAAACGAAACACCTTTTCCTTTAATATCTGATGGAGAAATTTCTTCTCCTTTGGTTGCACTAGTTCTATACCAAATTCTATATAAGCCAACTGGAATATTACCAAATTGTCCATCTGAAAATTTAATATCAACTTGATCATTAACTTTTGATTGTACTTCGTATATTGTTCTAGTTCCTAATGCTAAACTATTATAAATTATATTTTGTCCTGATAACGTTGGAACTTTTGACCATGTTTTTTCTGTTAACCCAGATGAGTTAATTTCTTGTACCCAAACATCTAAATTATTAATGTCATTAACTTCAATTGATTGCACTCTATCTTCAACCGGAGAATCAAAATTAAAATCTTTATATGATAGCGAACCTTCTTTAAAATAAACAAAAAATCCAGTATTGGCACTATCAAATCCTTTTCCATCATTTTTATAAATTAAATTATAAGCATTTAATGGATCAGGTGTTTGTTCTTCGATATAACCTGCTGTATTAAATGTTGCTGGTACAACATCAAATGAATATGATTTATTGTTTACTTTACTATTAAATGGTTGTGTTACTGAAATTGCTTTAGTATTATTAAAAGTATATAAGTCATTTGTTATAGAACTAATCTTTGCTGACTGTGTTGGTTTTCCAAATTTATTTGTTGTAATAAACGAAGAATTTAATACAGCAATAAATTGTTCATACCAATTAGCATTGTTTGGATCATTCCATTTAATTTCAGTATTACTTAAATTATTTCCTAATGAATCAGTAATTGGTTCACTTGTTTTAATTACTGATAATTTTAATAAGCCACGTGCCGGAACATTTCTTTTTGGTTTGTAGCTTAACATATTTGCTAGTTTTAAAATTGAATCTCTTCTTGTTGCTGTATCAATAAAATTCTCTCTAGCATTAATATCAATTCTAAATGATAAACTTTGACCTAAGAAAGCTAACAAATCAAGTATAGCTATAAATTCAGATGAATTAATATAGTCATTAAAATTCTCTGGATAGTTTCTACTAATATAATTTAACATTGATGCTCGAATAGTATCAAAGTCATATGATTTAAAATCAGCATCTTTAAAACTACGATAAACTACTTTCCAATCTTCTGCGGAAAATAAATTACTTTGTCTAACTAGTTGTCCCATTATATTGCACTCCCATTGTTGTTAAATGTAATGGCCATATCTTCAACCATGTTTTGAGGTAAAATGTTTAATCTAATATTAACTACTATTCCTTGTTCAAAACCAACAACCTCTATATTTAATAATTCTACTCTAGGGTCAGCGGCAACAATACTTCTAGCATCTTCTTCAACTATACTTTTTGTTTGGCTGTCAAGTGGGTCATACAAGTAATCCCAAATAATGCTACCAAAGTTAGGTAGCATCACTCTTTCACCTTTAGCTGTCATAAAATGGTTATATATATCTTGTTTAATTAAATCTGCATCATAAAGCATATTGTTTACAGCATTTGGATTATTAGAACTAAAGCCTTTATAAATTCTTTCAGTAACATAGTTGCTACTTGACTCGGCTCCACTACTAGAAGGAGAGATCGTTCCGGATGCCGTTACGTCATTAGTTCTGTAATTAACTGGTGTATTATAAGCCATTTTACCTCATTTTAACTGCTATGTTATTAAATATTTATATACAAAGTAATGTACGTATATAATAATTTTTGATAAATAATTTTGTTATGAGAATTAAAGATATCACAGAAACAGTAGCTGGTGGATTTGCTGGAGCAATAGCTCCTGTAGGCGTTGGAAGTAAGAAACGTGCAAAAAAAGTAGTTAAAAGAGAAGATGCACAAATTGGTGGAAAAATTAGCAATACTAATAAAAGATATGGCCCTAAAGTAGGCCCTAGTTTTACAGCTGGCGCTGGTATGAAAAATGCTACTTACCCTCCAAAAAAGTCAAAAAAATAACATCTTTTTATAATATACTATAATAATTTCAAATGCACTAAATAGTGCATATAGGTGCATTAAATGAGTAAAAAATACGATCAATACACAGCGGCAGATAAAATAGACAGTCACTTACATGACAATGATATTCACTATCTAACTGGTGAAATTGACAACGATAATGTGTCTGCAACTGTTAAATGGATACTATCATCTAACTTATCTAAGAAACCAAAAAGAACATTAAAACTATACATTAATACAACTGGTGGTGATTTATATGAAGCTTTTGCACTTATTGACGCTATGCGAAATAGCTACCATCCAATTTCTACAATAGGAATTGGTGCTATTATGAGTGCTGGATTTTTAATATTTGCTATGGGTAAACAGGGTGAAAGATACATTGGAAAAAATACTGGAATAATGAACCATCAACATTCTGATGTTATGGAATCTAAAATGCACGATATGAGGTCACAAATGAAAGAAAATGCCAACTGTGAATTAAGATGTTTGAACATATTACGTGAAGCAACTGGAATGACTCTTTCAGAAGTACGAAGAAAACTAAACACACCAAGTGATCAATATTTTACGGCCAGACAGCTAGTTGATTTAAAATTAGCTGACCACATATTATAATTTTCTATTTGCATTTATCTTATTATTTGTGTATAATATTAGTATGACCAATGTGATAGTGGCTGGGTGTAGCTTCACATATAATAGTGAAATGACCTGGGCAGGTAAACTCGATGAAAAATATATCGTAAGAAATGTGGCCTCTTGTGCCGCAGGTAATGACTATATTTCCAGACAAGCAATAAAGATGTGTGAAACATTAAAAGACTTTCCTAGAGTCTTAATATGCCAATGGAGTGGAATTCATAGACGTGCATTTTTAACCGAACACGATTTTGGCTTTGAACAAGGTTCACCATATATAGATAAAACACGAAATGGCTATTGGATTAAAAATGGTGGCAATGGTGTAGACAACAAAGTATCAGAAAATGATTCAGCTGAAAAACATTTGTTTGAGCCATATAGAAAAATTTATAACGAACAACAAGGTGCTATCGAAAGTTTAGAACACATAGCAAGAACACAATGGTATTGCAAACTTAATAGAATACCAATGTTAAACTTTTGGTGGAAAGATGAATTATCAAAAATAGATATAGATGTATCATTGGTTGATTGGAATCAATTTTGGTTTCATAAGAAAACAGGAGGCATGGCAGAATGGTGCGTAGATGAAATGTGGGATCCAGGATTTGCAGAAGGTAATCATCCTACTAAAGAACAGCATGATAAATTTGCAGAAGAAATTATACTTCCATGGGTAGAGGAAAACGTATGAATGCTATAATAAATTCATTTGGATATGCAGGAAGAATATTTTCTAATAAAACATGGAACTATATTGTAGTTCCTAAATGTGCATCGTCAATTATAATTAATACTTTATCTATGAAAGAAACAAAAAAGAAAAAGGCTAAACCAACTTTTACATTTATTAGATTACCTATGATGCGACTTAGAAGTTATTTGTTTCAAGAAAACTGTTATACAGAACAAGAAGCAGAAGAAAAAATTAAAAGCATTATAAGTAATTTTGACAACTTCAACGAGCATTGTGTTCCTTATAGTCTTTATATTAAAAAAAATGATTTTAATTTTATTGGAACATTAGAAAATTTTGATGATGACTTTACTACAATATCAGATATTAAAATTAAAAAAGAATCAAGAAGAGAAGACGATTTAAATATTCAAAAAATACACGATATCGTAATTAAAAAATATTCAAATGATTTAAGTCGCTTGTATTCAGGTGACTTTGCATTATACAGTAAGGTAACAAAATGATTCCATTAACTATTGGACAATATATTAAAGAAGAGTCAATAAGTCAATTTATTAATAGTAAAGATCATTATGAACTAGCATTTTACGGAAGTGACGTTGATTATCCTTTTATACATCATGATGTTTGGTATCACGGACCAATGAATGCCATTAAGTTTAGTAAAAAACTAGCTATATGTTATATGCGTGAACCTGCGTTCGCTCATGACAAACACGTTGAGAAACAAATACTATTAGGACACGATTTAGTTAAAGAAGGTGTGCCAGCACATAAAATTTATTATTTTTACTCAACAGATTTAGGTAAAGAAACACATGAGATTATAGCAAAAAAACATAACTTAAAGCCAAAAGCATTTAACATTATTACATTTCCATATTATGAAGTTGATGCTTATAAAAAAATATTAGATCAAAAGATTTGTGAACACGTATCTCCATTTGAAGCAAAACGTAAAGTTGCAGTAAGATCATTCTTATCATTAAATGGTAAGCCTGATAAGTTTATGAGATTAAGACAAATTGTTTTATATTGGCAACGTAGATTAATGAATAATGGGTTAATTACTTTAACAAGAACAGAAGAAGATATTGAAAAATACCCTAGCCTAGAAGATTATTATAATGAAGTCAAAGACTTAATTAGTAAAACAGACTACGATAAATTATGTAAGCATTGGCCTCACTCATTAGATGAACATAATGTTAAACAAGGATTATATGGAAAGCACTTTAGTGGTTATCCTTTTGATAAAAAATTATATTTAGATACTTACTTTAGTGTAGTATCAGAAACACATAGTGGTGCTCATAATTGTAATCCACAATTTTTTCCAACAGAAAAAATATACAAAGCAATTATAAACTGTCATCCATTTATTGCTTTATCAACACAAAACTTTTTACATAATTTAAAAGAACAAGGTTATAAAACATTTGATCCATATATAAATGAAGAGTATGATAAAGAACCGGATGCATATAAAAGAATGAATTTAGCAATTGATCAAGTTGAAAAATTATGTAAAGATGGTGTACCAGTTGATATGTTTTCAAATGCTGTTTATAATTATGCTAACTTAATAAGCAGAGCTGAGACACATATAAAATTAGTTGAAGGAATATTTAATGAGAGTATTGTATAACAGTTATCCATATTGGCGTTATACTCCAAGTAAAAATGGAGAACGTGAAGGATTGTTTAGTGGACATCCTTTGCCATTAATGATAACACATAACAAAATTTATAACAAAGCTAAAAAACAAAATGAAGAATGCAAATTTATTATTGAAGAATTAACTGAAGCTGACATTCCAGGTCCATCGTTAGATGATGGATTACCAGTATTTGAAAAGTTACATACAATATTAGAAGAAAGTAAAATAGATCCAAATGATATTCATATGATTATGCCTAGTATTAATTTTGATCAGCAATATCTTTCTTGGTGCAGAGAAAGTAACCAAAAAGAAATTATTAAGCATAGGCATACATATCCTTTTTACTTCTTAGACGTACAAAAGAAATATGAGTATGTTAATAATTTTAATGAAAATAGAACTTGCCATATGATGAGCCTTAACGGTGCCGTTAAACCAAAACGTTTACAATTTGTAAATTTTTGTAAAGAAAACAGACTAATGGACAATTACATAAGTTTAGTTGGTAATTATAATACTACTGGAGAAAAAGTTGAACCAATTATATTAGATGCTGGAACTGATAGATTAAACACAGACGACAAAATAGTTCCAATAGATATGATGTATCAATCTTGGCTAAATGTTATAAATGAAACTCACGAAGACAACACAGTATTTTTTACTGAGAAAACATGGAAACCAATATTAAACTTGCAACTATTTTTATTTTATGGCGTAGGCCAACCTGTTGATTATTATGACGCTTTAGAATCATTTGGATTTAAACTGTATGATGAAATATTTGATTACAACAATAACCCTGAAAAAGAAATATTAAAATTTTGTTCAACACCATTACCATTTATACAATCAGAAATAGTTGAGCAAGTAAAGGAAAAAATGCTATACAATCAGCAATTAGCACTTAATACTGATTGGCGTGAAAAATATTTAAAAACAATATATAAAAAAATTTATGGAAAACAAAAAGTACTTAATAATATCTGGGTGTAGTTTTACTGGACATAAAGTAGAACCTAACATTGCATGGCCTAATCATTTAGGAAACAGTTATGAAATAATTGATTGTTCAGAAATGGCTAGCGGTAATGCTTTAATTAGCAGAAACTTACTTGCTAACATTCCACATTATTTAGATAAAGATCCAACTGTAATTGTTATGTGGTCAAATCCAAATAGATTTGAATTATTTTATAACCATGAAAGTAACAATTATAATAAAATTTACAATGACATGAAAGGTAATGGTGGGTTCCAAAATCAACCATTAACTGGAAAATGGAAATCACATAAAGACTCTAACTGGTTAAAGAGTGGTGGAGGCTTTGGGCATTGGCAATTTGACAATGCAGATGTTAATCAACATATGAAAATGTATCTTGCAAATTTCCATAACGAAGAATTACAATTTGTTCAAACATTAGAACATATATTAAGAATACAATGGTATTGTAAATCAAACAATTTAAGATTAATTAATATGTGTTGGCAAGATATATTTACAGGGCAAAACAATCAAGACGGAAACAACTCAAATGAACGTGGTGAGTTAATTGTAAACAAATACGATAATGCAATTCACTTATGGGAATTAATAGACTGGAACTCTTGGTGGTTTCATCATAGTCATACAAAAGAATGGACTAACCAATATGGTGGTCTTAAAGAATGGTGCATTGATAATGGATACGAACAATTTCCAGGAAGTCATCCTACAACAGATGCACAAAAAAGTTTTGCAAATGATATCGTAGAAAGGTTAATAAATGAAGAGTAAAATACTAATAATGGGATTACCAGGATCAGGTAAAACAACTTTGGCATCAAAGTTATATCCATTATTAAATGCAAAATGGTTAAATGCTGATGCTATTAGAAAGTCAGATCAAAATTTTGACTATAGTGAAATGGGTAGAATAAGACAAGCCAAACGTATGAGTGATATTGCAGATGCATGGATCGAAGAAGGACATCATGTAATAGCTGATTTCATTTGCCCTACTTTAGAAACAAGAAAAATATTTAAAGCCGATTATACTATTTGGATGAATACTATAGAAAAATCAGATTTTAACGATACAAATGAAATGTTTGTAAAACCTATTATAGCAAATGGTGATGACGCTGACATTGTTATTACAGAAAAAGATGCTGACAAGTGGGCAAATATAATTTATAGTATATTAGCAACACTAGGAAATGTAAATGTATAAAATTCTAACTACTGGCTGTTCATTTACTCATGCACCTAACTCTTGGGCAAATTATTTAAAAGAACAATTTGATTTAACTAATATTGCTGAAGGTGGAAGTGGTAATGAAATGAGTTTGCGAAATGCTAGTTTAGAATTATTAACTTATCCTTATACTCACATTATATCACAAATAAGTGGAATTAACAGATTCGAAATAGTAATAGATGAAAAAATAGAATCATCAAACAATTACATTGTACCAAAAGAAAATTATACTTGGATTAAAAGTACAGGAGACCAACGTTGGTGGAGAGGCATTCAACAAAATAACTTTGACTTATTTCGAACAAGTAAACATATTAGCGATCGGTTAGATGCTTATATAAAATATACTCATTCAGATGTACAGCAAATATTAAGAACTTTAATAGGAATTGTACATTTACAAAAACTATGTAAAATAAATGACGTAAAAACTTTATTCATATGTTGGAAAAACGAATTTGAACAATACGAAAAACAAATACAAAGTTCAGCTGAATTAACCAATTGGTGGGATCAAATTGATTGGAATCAATTTTGGTTTCATGGAAAGTATGGTGGAATAGCTGAATGGGGGATTGCAAACGGTTTTACTGGAGCATTACACGAAGACAAAGTTAATGTTCCGGCAAAAGGGTGGCATGATGTTGACGGTCAAAAAATTATGATTGGTCATCCGTCAACAGATTGCCACTGGAACTTTGCTAAACAAGTTATTAAACCTTGGATTGAAAATGCTTAATTTATTATATCAAAATTGGATTAACGGTGTGCCTATACCAAACTCTATACCTCCACACAAAAGAAAAATAAATTCAAATGGGTATGGAAATGTAAAAGCAAACTATTTAGAAAAAATGCTAGAAGTACAAAATATACAATGGAATTCTAAAAGTATAAATGACACACATACAAATGAAATAACGTATTATCATATACAGCCAGAATGGATTGATTTAGCTTTCTTTTATGAAAACGTTTTCCATTATATTGACGAACCTATATTAGAATTATTACGTAATCCAAATAATAATATAAGAGTATTAATATGGTTCCCATCAGAAGGTTTTCATTTATCTATGCCACGATTTTTAGATGATATAATCTGGAGTATTAATGATAAAGGAATTCCTTTTGAAAAAGTGTATATGGTTTATGGAGACTTAAACATAGTAGGAAGTTATAAAGCATACCAAAGAGCAAAAAGAATTGGTGATGATCAAAAAATAAATGTTTATCCATTTAATATATTTGAAACAAACTATCGTCATGAGTGTGATGTAAGATACTTTAAAAATCACAAAACAAAAGGTGTAGCAAATGAATTAATACAACCAGACGAATTAACAAATGGACATATACGTTCACACAAATTCTTATGTAAAAATGCAAATCCAAGAGAACATAGAATTTATATAATGAGTGAAATATATAGAAAAGGTTGGCAAGATCAAACTATACATAGTTTTTTAAATCGATACTTTACTCCTGATAGCATTGGCAATTTAAGAAGTTATTTAACACAAGAAGATTTACAATTAGCAAATACAATAGACGAATATAGTAAATTGTGGCTTAAAGAAAAAACACCAATAATACTTGATCATGATTCTAATTCTATAGGCGATGGAATGAATCAACGTGTACTAATTAAAGATCATTTTAAAGAAACATATTTTAGTTTTGTAACTGAAACTGTATTTGAATCACAGCCAGGTGCTCCTTTGTTTGTTACTGAAAAAACTTATATGCCATTTGTAAACTACCATCCATTTATTATTACTAGTGGCCCTGGTTGCCTAGAGTATTTGCGTTCAGAAGGATATGAAACATTTCCTGAAATGTTTGATGAGTCATATGATTATATTTTAGATCGAGCTAAAAGATTAAAAATTATTATGAACAATATTGAACGTATATGCAAAATGGATATCAAAGAATTACATAATATTTACTGGAGTGTTTGGAAAAAACTAGAACATAACAGGAATCATTTTTTTAACAGAAATCATAACAAAAGGTGGAACAAATTGCTAGAATTTTTAGCAAGATAAGTAATAGTATATGAGTAATGAAACACATAAAGGCTTAAAAAGAATTAGAGGGCGTATGCTAATTGCTATGCCACATATGGCTGATCCTAGATTTTATAAAACTACTTCAGCAGTAATAAGGCATGACGCCAGTGGAGCAAGTGCTGTTATTTTTAATAAGCCATCTAGAAGTTTAAACCTAGAAGAAATATGTTTAGATATGGGTTTAAAATGTATTGACAAATGGAAAAACCAACCAATCTATTATGGTGGACCTGTAAACACATCACAAGTTTTTATAATACATAGCCATGACTATCATGATAAAGATACCGTTAATATTTCATCTGGAATTTCAGTTACATCAAGCAAACATTTATTACAACTAATATCAGAAGACAATGGACCAAAATTATTTAAAGTTGCAGTAGGTTGTGCTTTATGGAGTCCTGAGCAACTAGATGACGAATTAGAAGGTGCTTGGCCTAGGGGCGGAGTCATAAGTTGGCTTCATTCAGATTTAACTCCTCAAGATGTTTTTACAACTAAAGACAATTGGGATAATGCTATTGATAGTTACAGTACCTCAATGGCAAAAAGTATATTAAAGAGGTTAGATACAAACCATGCCAAATACTATAGTTCAAAATAATAAAACATATCTTATATACGATTTTGATTGTGGTCGTGATCGAGGATTTAGAGACTTATTAAATACTCGCGACTTATGGTTAAACGCAAAAGAAAAACCATATATTGTTATATCAAATTCATATGAAGGTGAAATTCATTTAAAACGTCCTGATGAATTTTTACAACGACTGCATACTATATTACGTGAATACGATCATAACAAAATCGTATTAGTAATGTGCGATGCTAATTTAGAAAAAAACTATACGCATTGGCAAACGAATCATAAAGAGCCAAAGGTTATTGGGCATTGTGTTTATTATCCATACACATTATTAAAAAGAACTATAGATCATTATTACAAACATAAAATCAAAAAGAAGTATATGGATAAAAAGCCAAAGCATTTTATTTGCATGAACGCCGCGGCGAAACCACATAGATTTCATTTAGTAGAATCAATTTTTTCAAACGATTGGTACCATCGTGGTTATATAACATATCTAAATAGATACGGTCCTAACACAAAGCATTTAGCAAATGAAAACTTTCAAGGCCAAACAATAACTTTAGATTTTGATGCAAAAACAATTGACGAACAAAGTAATCAGGAAATACTTCCACCACAATATAGAGAATCTTGTTTTGATATAGTAACAGAAAGTATTGTTAGTGATACTAGTATTTTTATTACTGAAAAGACGTGGAAGCCAATATTATATAAAACACCGTTTATACCATTGGGTTCAAAAAAGATGTGTAAGCATTTAGAAGAATTTTTTGGTATTAAACCATATCATAATATGTTTAACTATAGTTTTGATTATGTAAACTATCCAGATAGATTGCATAGAATCAAAGAGGATAACTTAAGAAGGTTAATCAATATTGACATTAACAAAATGAATGAAATGGTAAATTCAAATGCAACACAAAGTTTAATATCACGAAACCATATTAAATTATCTGAACTACCAATACCTTTATTAATTAACGTCATTGAGGAAAAAGTAAATGGATAAAGATTACGCATTAAAAAAATCAAAACGATTTTGTATGTTACCTTGGACACATTTACACTCATGGCCAGATGGTAGAGTGTTACCTTGTTGTATGGCTCCTATGAATGAGATACTTGGTAACTTAAAAGATCAATCATTTGAAGAAATTTGGAATTCAGATAAGTTAAAGAAAATGCGTGTAGCAATGTTAAAAGATAAACCAACAAAAGAATGTACTCGTTGTTATTCCATGGAGTCAAGTGGATTGAATACAACAAGAACTTGGGCCAACGAAGCATTTGAAAATCATTTTGATAAGATTGGTACCACTAAAGAAGATGGTACAGTTGATAAAATTAACTTACCTTATATTGATTTTAGATTTTCAAATTTGTGTAATTTTAAATGTAGAACTTGTGGACCAGACTTATCATCAAGTTGGTATGAAGATAATGTAAAATTATATGGCCCATTGGATCAGCCTAAAATTATAAGACCTTATAAAGACGAAGAAACATTTTGGAAAAAAGTTGAACCATATATGGACGGCTTAGAAGAAATATACTTTGCAGGTGGTGAACCATTAATTATGGAAGAGCATTATAGAATTCTAAAAAAACTTGATGAACGTAAAATGTATCACGTAAGATTAAAGTACAACACAAACTTTTCACAAATGGTATTTAAAAAATTAGACGTTATGGAAATATGGAATCGTTTTGAATCTGTTAAAATAGGTGCTTCGTTAGATGGCATGGGTAAACGTGGAGAATACTTACGTAAAGGACAATCATGGGAACAAGTTGAAGAAAATAGAAAACGTATGTTTGATATTTGTCCAGATGTATATGTGTTCCTTGCAACTTGTTTAAATGTATATAATAGTTTCCATGTACCAGACTTTCATCATGAATGGATACAAAAAGGTTGGGTTGACGCTGTTGGTGGCAGTTTGATTAATCCGTTGTTTGTACCAGAAGAACTTTCTATACAAATACTTCCAATGGAAATGAAAAAACGTTTAGAAGAAAGATACGTTCAAGAACAAGAATGGTTTGACAAGTATACACACAATAAAGAAAAACGTTATGATAAATTAATTCACTTTATGTATGAAAAAGATTCATCACATCTTATTCCAAAGTTTTGGGAAAGAACTAATATGGTTGATAAATTACGTAATGAAAATGCTATTGAATTATTTCCTGAATTGCAGGACCTAAAAGTTCCTGAACTATCGTAGTGTGTCCTTCTACACCAAAATGAAATCCGTTATCGTGAGTTAAATCTTTAAAACGTTTATTACCTAAAAATCCTTCTATAGATGGATATGGTCTCAATTCAAAAAGTTTAGTTCTAAATTCTGGTTTATATCTCATCCAATGAAAAGGAATTACTTGCTTTCCTAATTCTTCTAAATAATCAAGCAAACTATACATATGAGAATAATAAAAATATTTTTGTATATCTGAATTTTTTGATTGCTCCCACCACAACGCAATATATTTTTTTAATGTATCTAATTCAACTTCTGGAGCCATTTTTCCTTTTATTCGTTCGTTATAAATTTTATCTATTAAACCATCCCATTGTGTTTCTGAACTATGCTTACTGGCACTTGCACCCATTCCAGGACTTAAATGCATTATACTTTTATTGTTATCCCAAATTTTACAATAAGTGTTATCAATAGTATCATAACCAAAATTTAATCTTTTCTCGTTTTCATCAATTGGATCTAACGGTAATATTCCACGATCATGTGTTGTAAATTGTATAACAAAGATATCTGGATTAAATTTTTTAATTAGATAATCAGTAACTAAATGATAATACTCTGTTCCTGCCGCCGACCTTCCAGCATTATACATAACATTATTTTTTGCATTTTCTCTTAAGTATTTAGATAATAGATATGGATATGTATCTTGGTGGTCCATAAGTTGACCATCTACTGCAATACCTTCAGTCCAACTGCAACCAATACAAGCTATTTTAGTTGGCATAATCTTTTACCTTATGAAACATATTATAAGCACCATTACGTCGATTGGGCGATAAAATACTTAATAAACCTAGTCCATTAATTATAGTATCAATATTTGTTTCTTGTATTTGTTTTGCTGTTGACCCACTAAAAATATCTGCTACCATAGTAACTACTCCTCTAGTAATATGTGCATCAGAGTCAGCCATAAAAGTTATTTTACCTTCATTATATTTTGGTACTAGCCATACTTGACTCATACAGCCATGTACTTTAAATGAGTCTAATTTATATTCTTCTGGCATCGAATTTTTTGACCCAATGTTAATTAGGTACTGATATTTGTCCATATTTTCAGTAAGTACTTCTAATTGTTCTTGATAGCTCTTATATTTTTCTTCTATAGACATTTTATCCTTTTTGTGCTATGTTAAATATAGTTATGCACGTACCTAAATCATTTTGTATATTACCATGGATCTCATTAGAGTCCACAGCCGCAGGGTGGATTAAACCTTGCTGTATGTATAATAATAACATGACTGATAAAAACAAGCAACCATTCAATTTATCTAATAACACATTTGATGACGCTTGGAATAGTGATTATTATAGAAACCTAAGAAAAGAATTCCTAAATGGTAAAAAACCTAGTGGGTGTGCTAAATGCTGGAGTGAAGAAGCAAGTGGTAAAGTTTCAAAAAGAATTAGAGATAATAAAAAATATCAACATCATTTTACAAAGGAAATAATACAGGAACCTAAGTTAAAATATCTTGATTTAAAACTAGGAAACATTTGTAATTTAAAATGTCGTATATGTGGAACACATTCTTCTAGTAAATGGATAGCTGAACAACAACATTATGATAAAGAAGATAACACTATAGAAAAACACACTAGGCATGGATGGCCAGAAACTAACAAAAAGTTTTGGCGTGAGCTTAAAGAATTATTACCAACATTAGAATATATCGACTTTACTGGAGGAGAACCTTTTTTAATTAAAGAACAATTTGAGTTATTACAATTTTGCGTTGAACAAGGTTATGCTAAAAACATAGGAATTCATTATAATACAAATGGAACACAATTACCTAATGAAGCATTGCAAAGTATATGGCCCCACTTTAAGTCTGTTGACATTCAATTTTCTATAGATGGTATTGGTAAGCAATTTGAATACCAAAGGCATCCTGCTAAATGGAAAAATGCATTACACGTTATTAATGAATTTAAAAATAAACAAAGTAAAAAATTTACTGTTGGTATATGTCATACAATCAACGTCTTTAACGTGCTATACATACCCGAATTTTTAGCATGGGCTAAAGAATTTGGTATAAGTGTATATCTAAATAGTTTGCACTATCCAATGCATTATAATATTAAATGTTTACCTAACGATGCTAAAAGATCTATTTCTAATAAATTACTAGAACATAAAAATAAAGATATACAAACATTTATTGATTATATGAATCAAGATGATTATGGATATCATGATTGGATGAAATTTATTGACTGGACGCTACGTGTAGATAAATTTCGAAATGAACACTTTGAAGACGTGTTTCCAGAACTAGCTGACATTACTGAATATAAATATTACAAAAGGGATTAAGTATGTTTATTATTAGATGGTTAAAAGACAAATGGGTTGACTTTAAAATCTGGCGAGCATACCGTAAAAAAATTAAAAAACTAAAGAAACAAGATCCTTTTATTTACAGATAAACATGGATAGTTATACTGCTTTTACATACGCAACTATTATTGTTGTAGGAGTATTATTAGTCATACACTATTACAAAAAATGATTAATCGTGCTGTAATTAAAAGAAATATAAGAGAAGCCGTTAAAAGTGGTATTATGGATAGTGATTGGTTATATGATGATTGTCGTTTAGAAAATAACGGCCTTATAAGAAAAGGTTGTGGATTTAATCAATCTTTTAAATATAATGTTCCATTAGTTAAGTTAGATATTAATATGAAAATTATTAATTGGTGTGACAAATATTGTGATGGTAAGTTTGGGTGGTTCTTTGAAGATTGTCAACCATCACGTTCTTGGCCAGCTAGACAACGGGCTGTTATGACTTTTCAAAAGAAAACAGATTGCTTTAACTTTAAATTAAAAATATTATAGTTGACAAATTTTAATATTGTAGTATATTATAAATTATATGTATAGAGAACAAGAAGAAGAAATAGTAAAAATTACCTGTACAGATAATGGCGTTACTGCTAATGGAGTAGTAATTAAAAATCATCCAAATGGTGATAAAACAATAATCCTAGAAAAATCTATTAAAATGGTATTTAAACAGTATCGTGGAAGTGTTTGGATTTGTGAAATGCGTGGACGTGAATATGTCTACGATAGCCGGGTTAAATGATCAAAGTTATTTGGGTGGGTACAGAAAAAAATATAAGAAAAGCTAGAAAAGACTTTGCCGATCGTGTTATTGAAGAAATAAAAGAATTACGTATGAGCTATGATCAAAGCATTAAAGCTAAAAAAGAACGTATTGCTAAATTAAAAAAGAATAAACAATAAATATATATTTACAGGAAACAAGGATTATTATGATTATATCTTTTAAAACAGACGGTACTGATAACGCAGTTGATATAGTAAATGCATGGTTAGAAGGAACATCAAGTACAAACATGGGTACACAGGCTAATGCTAATGGAAGAATTAAATTTAAAAAAGCAATGGTTGGCAATGATCTAGTTCTTACTTCTGAATGGAGTATTACTAGAGAAGAGTATGATCTTCTAGGTTGGGGTGACCACAGCGAACCAATGTATGATGGAACTATTTTACCATTAGTTGAAACTGACGACCACTTAGACTTAGATTAATATTATGTACAAGCCACTACCAGACGGAATTACTATCAAAGAATCTAATGTGCAAGGATTAGGATTATTTGCTACTAAAGATTTTAAAGAAGATATTGTATTAGGTATTGTTCATATATTAGATAAAAACTTTCCACATGGTGCGATTAGAACTGCCTTAGGTGCATTTTATAATCATTCAGATAATCCAAATTGCAGAAATATAAAAGGATATTGGCATCAAAAACCTGTGTGTTATTTAATGACTATTAGACCAATTAAAGCAGGTGATGAATTAACTGCCACGTACACACTATATGACGACTTTAACGACAACGGATATTAATGATCAATATTGGACATTAGGTGTACCTGATATTATCAACGAAGCAAAATCATTTAAATGGATAGATGAAACTAATGGGTTACAATGTGATTGGGTTAAAGGTGTTAAACGAAACTCAACTGCTAAATGGTTTTCAATAGACAATGAAAAAAACTTTAACAATTTAAAATTAAACCCACCTCATAAAGATTGGAACTATACATCGGATAATGTTAACTATACTTTTAACAGTTTAGGTTATAGAGGAGATGAAATAGATTCTCCTTCAAATTTTACAATATTAGTTTGTGGTTCAAGTAGTACGTTTGGTACTGGTTTAGATGACAAACAAATATGGCCGTATCATTTAAAACAAAGATTTAATAAAGAAAAAATAAACAATACTAAACTTATTAATTTAGGTGTAGCTGGTGTTCCTAATGATTACATTACAAGATTACTTTATAGATCAATTGACACTATTAAACCTGATCTTGTTGTCGTATTATATGCTTGGTTAAACTGGGGAGAGTTTATTCAAGAAGATGGAACTGTTATACATAAAAAAATTGTACCAGATCGATCTGCAGGATTTGATAACATTACTGTTAGAGAAAATTTTATAAAAAACTTTAATATGGTAAATCTTATTTGTAAGAACACAAGGCTAATAAGTTTAAAAGTCCGTGATTTAAAAACTGTACACTCTGCCGTTAAAGAAAAATTAGGTCGTGATGATAATGCTAGAGATGGTTGGCATTTGGGTCCTAGTGTGCATAAAGAATTTGGTAATCAACTTTATACAGAAGCTAATAATTTATTATTTCCAGTTAAATGATTTTTTAAATTGAAAGTACACTTGACCATTACTGTCATAAGTTATTGATTTATTTTTATCTTCTCCAAAATTATATTCTATTTTATCAATTGGATTAAATGGATCTATGGTGTAAGTGTTACCATTACGATCATAATGCATTTCATCAAAGCCACTAAAACTAATACTGTCTGGTAATTTATTTTTTAGATATTCTGGTATTGTTATTTCTGGGACAACTTCATGGAGTAAATGGTTTGCAAACTTCTTTGTAACCAGTTCTATATTTTGCTCGTTTTCATTTGCATTGGCTATTCCGGAAAACATAAATGTATATAATAAAATTTTAAACAACTTCTGGTTCATTGTGTTTACCTATAAATTAACCTCCTCCAAATCCAGTCCAATTCCATTTATCTTCAAACTTTTCTTTTTCTGATTTATGTGGTGGCGACATATAAACTCTAATTGTAAAACCTAATACTATTCCTATTAACAACCACGTCATACTTCTAACTGTTTATCAACTGCCACATCTTGTAATTCGTCAGGTTTACCTAACGGATATTCTGGACTAATTTGAAACTCCTCTCCGGTTTCTTCATTCTTACAACCAGCTACTAACCAATCATATTTGAAATCCATGTCTTCTACAAATTCCCATAACACATCATAAGTTCCGTTATCACGAGTTTGCATCATTAATTCTATTTTACATTCTTCCATTGTACTAAATGTTTTTTCCATAGCAAATGTTTGTTGCGTTGCTATAGGGTCTTGTCCAATGAGATATGCTAATACTAAAATTTTAAACATTATTTTAATTGTACCTGTCCACCAGCATCTTCAATTTCTTTTTTAAATTTTTCAGCTTGTTCTTTTGAAACTTCGTCTGCTACTGTTGCCGGTAAATCTCCTTCCACAAATTTTTTTGCGTCCATTAAGCCTATATCTTTAATTGTTTTAATTGCTTTAAGTACTGCAATTTTTTTACTATCGTCAAAGCCTGTAAGTAATACATCAAATTCTGTTTTGCCTTCATCTACTGGAGCCGCCGCTTGAGCACCAGCACCTGCTGTTAATGAATCTAAATCTAGGTCCCATTCTTTTTCTAATTGTTTTGCAAGTTGACCTGCTTCTACTACTGTTAGTTGCCCTAACTGTTTTACTAATACTTCTATTTTATTTGCTTCTTCTGTCATAAAGCCTTTCATTATATACTTGGTTAATACATACTTATCATATTATTGTATTATAGTTGTAATATGTTGTCAACCTACATAAATGCTTTAGGATCTAACGTATTAATTGTATATTCACCAAGTACTTTTCTATTAAATTCATCTTGCTCTGTAATAGTCATATTACAATCTTGGCATTTCCAACCTTCTACCCAAAACTTATCTTTAAACAATGGTAGTTCAGTTTCTTTATTAACGCAATGAGTATGTAGCCAAATAGGTATGCCTGTTAGTTTATACCACATCCTACGTTTGTTTAATGACCATTTCATGAGTCTATGTTTATATCATAC
>CEUS01011182.1_pt1 | contig 25522 bp, 21 predicted proteins | sample 427031 | NCBI WGS metagenome assembly CEUS01 (sample SAMEA2622837, study PRJEB7988) | marine metagenome | biome: marine biome (ENVO:00000447); feature: marine epipelagic mixed layer (ENVO:xxxxxxxxx); material: "saline water (ENVO:00002010), including plankton (ENVO:xxxxxxxx)" | depth 140 m | reverse complement strand
GCTCTAAATATCATGGCAGAGAGTCCAGAATGGTGGACATATGTCAATAACAATACTATAGTAACTCCTCATCCTGGTGAAATGTCTAGATTGACAGGGCTCGAGGTGAGAGACATTAATGGTAATAGGCTGAATGTGGCTAAAGAAAACTCAAAGAAGTGGAGTAAAACGGTTATTTTGAAAGGACCATATAGTGTAATTAGTTCCATAGATGGATCCGTAAGAGTAAGTCCGTTTATAAATCCAGTGCTTGCTTCTGCAGGTACTGGAGATGTATTGGCTGGTATGGTTGCCGGGTTTGTTGCTCAAGGGCTTTCAAATTTCGATGCAGCTACACTAGGAGTTTTCGTACATGGATCTGCGGGAAAGTGGTTAAAAGAAAATGTTGGTGACACTGGAGTTCTTGCCACTGATTTATTGTTAGAACTTCCTTACGAAATCAGTAGATTAAAGGAAGTACTTATTTAGCATACGAGGAATGTTTGTTCCAGTTGCTACCTATATAGCCCAAATGTATACTTGTTTTGGAGATTTATTGTGTTACTAGCGATAGATGTTGGCAATACCAATATAACAATGGGTGTGTTCGAGGATTCAAAACTCGTTGCTACTTGGCGCATGGCCACGGATACCAATAAAATGCCTGATGAGTACGCGATACTAATTAGGAACATGCTTCCCTTGAAAGATGTCCAGACAGAAAATATAACTGGAGTTTCAATCTGTAGCGTTGTTCCGCCTCTAACTCAGGTTTTTCAGGAATTATCAAATTCGTATTTTAAGGTAGACCCTTTAGTCGTTGGGACCGGTATTAAGACGGGAGTGCGTATAGAATACGAAAACCCAAGGGATGTTGGATCAGATAGAGTTGTGGATGCGGCTGCCGCGTACGATATTTATGGGGGTCCTGTAATTATAGTGGACTTCGGAACAGCAACGGTTTTTGATGCCGTTTCTAAAGATGGAACGTATATTGGAGGTGCCATTGCTTCTGGCATAAATCTGACTGCTCAGGCCTTGTATGAACGTACGGCCCAGTTGAGGAAAGTGGAATTAATTCCTCCTAAAACCGCTATCGGAAGAAATACCACGGCTAGTATACAATCCGGTATATTTTACGGCCATGTGGGCATGGTGGAGGCCATGGTACAACGATTTAAAAAAGAGATGAGTGGCAATGTTAAAGTTGTGGCCACTGGGGGAATGGCTCGGATTATTGACCAAGAAACAGATATCTTCGATGAGATAAATACGGATCTCACTTTGATAGGGCTTAGATTGATATATGAACTGAATTTAAATACCGAACCAAAGAAATGATGGTTGCAAAAATGAACAATCCAATTTGCGGCAAGAATATAGTTCTCGGAGTAACGGGCAGTATATCCTGTTATAAAGCAGCAGATTTAGCTAGTAAGTTAACACAACAAGGCGCTGTGGTTGATGTTGTGTTGACCAAAGGGGCTACCAATTTTATCTCCCCTCTTACATTTACAAGCCTTACTGGTCGTGATGTATACGTTGATATGTTTGATCCGAGCTCAAAACAGGCCATATCACACGTTTCTCTCGCACATGCAGCAGATGTCATTATTGTATATCCTGCTACAGCTCATACTATAGCCAAAATAGCTCATGGATTTGCAGATGATATCCTTACAACCACGATCCTTGCTTCCCGAGCCAACGTTTTGGTTGCCCCAGCGATGGATGGCTTCATGTTCGAGAATCCTGCAACACAGGAGAACATACAGAAGTTAAGAGACAGAGGCATTTTTATATTGGGTCCAAGTGAAGGTAGATTAGCATCCGGATTTGTCGGCATGGGACGTTTGGTAGAAGTTCCATATGTAGTTGATTCTTTAGAGGGTATATTGGGCATAAATGGGGATCTAGACGGTAAAAATATAGTTGTAAGCGCGGGAGGTACTCAAGAACCTATCGATCCAGTTCGAGTCATTACAAACAGGTCTTCTGGAAAGATGGGATTCGCAATCGCTAGGGCAGCAAGAAATCGGGGTGCTAAAGTCACTTTAGTCACAGCTCCGAATGCCTTGCCTTCAATCAGCGGTATTGATATGAGAAATGTAAGTACTGTAGAGGAAATGAGAGAACAGGTATTATATGCGTGCGAAAATGCTGATGTGTTGGTTATGGCTGCTGCGGTCAGTGACTATAGACCAAAGAATGTTTCTGATCAAAAGATAAAGAAAGACGTTACCGTTAAGCAGAATGAGCTATCTATAGAATTAGTACAAAATGAAGATTTTATTAAAGATGTGCCAGAAACAGTTCTGAAAGTAGGATTTGCTGCTGAGAGCGAAAACCTACTGGATAATGCACAAAAGAAACTGATTGAAAAAGGGTTTTCATTGATAGCGGCTAATGATATTACGTCCACGGAGAGTGGGTTCAACGTTGATAACAACAAAATCATCATATTGGATCAATCAGGAGACACCGAAGATGTTCCTTTAATGAGTAAATATGATGTAGGAAACCGTATATTGGATAGGGTTGTTAAATTGTTAGATGTGCAGTAACCTTGTTGATGCTTTTCGATGTTTAGTTCATTTGTAGATAAGGGCCCGTAGCTCAGTGGTAGAGCGGTCGGCTCATAACCGATTGGTCGTAGGTTCGATCCCTGCCGGGCCCACCATTAACTTTCCTATCTCTTTTTTAAACCATTGATTAATTGTTCATTTCTGATATGATCTGTAACTTGTTGGCGAATATATTAAAATTCTAGGGAATTAACTAAGAAAACCCATTATGGCTTTACAAACTCAATCTCACTTTCGCAATGTTGCTATTGTTGCACACGTTGATCATGGAAAGACTACTCTCATAGACGCCATGCTGAAATTCAGCAAGATATTTAGAGAGAATCAACAAATCAACGAGTTGATAATGGATTCCAATCCACAAGAACGAGAACGTGGTATTACCATACTCGCCAAAAATACTGCTATCAAATACAAAGATGTCACCCTGAATATAATTGATACTCCAGGGCATGTGGATTTTAGTGGTGAGGTCGAGCGTGTGGTTAATATGGCAGACGGCTGCATATTAGTCGTAGATGCTATTGACGGTCCTATGCCACAGACAAAATACGTCTTGAAGGTAGCCATGGAATCTGGATTAAAACCTTTGGTAGTGATAAATAAGATCGATCGCTCAAGAGATGAAATTGAAACCACTGTAAATGCCATAAATGACCTTTTTCTAGAATTGGCGACAGACGCTGACCAGTTGGACTTTCCTATACTTTTTGCCTCTGCTAAGGAAAGGTATGCGATCAACGAATTGTATGATGAACCAGTAGATATGACACCTCTATTTGATTCTATATTGGAATATATTCCGGCACCTGTTGTGGATGCCGATGGTGGGTTGCAAATGCTGGTAGCCGCTCTAGATTATGATAACCATATCGGACAGATAGCCATAGGCCGGATATTTAGGGGCAACATCAACAAGAATGAACCTCTTGTTTTTATAGGAGAAGATGGTTCACATATACCGTTTAAAGCCGACCATTTATTTTCTTTTAAAGATCTATCCAGACATGAAGTAGATGATGCGATAGCAGGGGATATTGTTGCCGTATCAGGTGCTACAGGCATTTCTATCGGGGATACCATAACTTCCAGAGAGAATCCGGAATCTTTAGGTCGTATTTCAATAGAAGAGCCTACAGTAATGATGACTTTCGGTGTTAACACCTCTCCGTTCTCTGGAAAAGACGGTAAATATGCTACTTCTAGAGATCTGTGGGCTCGTCTACAAAAGGAGTTACAGACCAATGTCAGTATGAGGGTTGAAAGAACCGATAGTGCTGAGGAATTTAAAGTATCTGGTAGAGGAGAGCTACATCTTTCGGTCTTAATCGAAGACATTCGTAGAGAAGGTCTGGAATTCCAAGTCTCTAAGCCTGAAGCGATTATAAGGATGATCGAAGGTGCACCATATGAACCATACGAAAAGATTACAATTGATTGCCCGAGTGAATTTGTAGGCGTAATAACAGAAGAATTATCTTCTAGATTGGGGCAGATGAAAGATATGCAGGCTGACGACAATAATAATATGCGCATTATCTACTCAGTGCCAACTAGAGGATTAATCGGATTCAGGGGATTTATCTCGAAAGCTACCAAAGGCAATGCGATTATGAATACCGAACTAGAAGAGCATCAGATTATGAAGGGTAATATTAAACCTAAGCGAGCCGGTGCAATTGTAGCATCTGAAAGTGGTGTTGCTGTCTCTTATGGAATTAAGAATGCTCAAGAACGAGGACAAACTTTTATTCCTCCAAACACCCAGGTTTATGGGGGTATGATTGTTGGTACACACAACAGAGATATGGACTTGCCATTGAATATATGTAAAGAACGTAAAGTTACTAACATGAGATCATCCACCTCAGAGATCGTTGAAAGGCTTGAACCACCAATAAAACTCAGTCTAGAGGAGTCACTGGAATTTATAGCTGAAGACGAAATAGCTGAAATTACACCAAACGTAATAAGGATGCGCAAAAGAGTCTTAGACATAAATGAGCGACACAGACTTTTAAGGCCACGTTTCCAACACAAATAGATAATAGATTAACCATTGCCTTCATTCCTGTATAGGTGTATCTTATGCCTAAGCTAGGAAAGGAGGTGATCAATATTGATATCTGATAAACGGACTTGTAGTGAGGTGTCTGAAGCGTAAGCTATACTGGACATAAAGGCGCTCCGGTATACGTTTACGGAATACCGACAGGCACCGTACCCCGAAGTTCTCGAGTAAAGTCCATCGAGTGGTTTTTAGCCAACAGACTTCGGGGTTTTCTTTTGTCATTCAAGGGTTGGTATGATAATAGGGCTAATCAAATTTTTTTATATTATCAACGAGTTCTTCGTTTAGAGATTTCAGTAGTTCACACACAAGATTTACAGTGTTATCGAAGTCTTTACGACTAATGACACCATAGTGGCTGTGCAAATAACGTGTGGGTATGGCTATGTTTACTGTCGGGACTCCGTCAAAGGATTTTTGGATCTCTGCTCCGTCTTCGCCATAACCATTAAGAACTTCAAACTGTAACGGAATATCATTTTGTTTAGATATTTCTACCACAAAGTCCCTCAATTTCAGGTTGGGTAGCATAGAGGCATCATGAAGGAAAATAGCTGGTCCTGCTCCTACTTTTTCTTGTGATTCTTCTATAGTAATACCCGGATAATCTCCCGCCACTCCAGATTCTATATTTATCCCAATGTCCGGGTTTATTTTGTGACTACTTGTATGAGCCCCACGTAGTCCTATCTCTTCTTGTACGGTTGATACGGCATAGAGATTGTTCGGTAGAGATTTTTTGTTAAGTTTCCTAATAACCTGCACTATAACAGCCAAACCTATACGATCATCCCAAGCTTTGCCCAGATATAAATCATTGCCGTTTAGCAATGTGAACTTGCTGTGAGGGGCTATTGGATCTCCCGGTGTTATGCCTAATCTTTCTTCCGCATCTTGCTTGTCTTTTGCTCCTACGTCTATAAATATTTGATCACGTTTGAAAACCTGAGTACGACTTTCTGCGCTCATTACATGTGGAGTTTTAATACCTGTTATTCCTTCTACGTAGCCATTCTTACCCAAGATTGTCCACCTCTGATTTATCAATGCCTGATCTAACCATCCTCCTAGAGGTTGAAATTTGACGTAACCTTCTGGGGTTATATATTTGACCATTAGGCCAACCTCATCCATGTGAGCTGCCACCATGACTTTAGGAGCTTTGCCATTGGTATTGAATCGGCCTATAAGGGAACCCATTCCGTCGGTTTCTATACTGTCACAAAAGGGTTTGAGTTCTGTAATCATTATCGATCGTACTGGTCCCTCAAATCCGGACGGACCGTGGGCGTTAGATAATTTTTCGAGGAGGATTTCAGTTTCGTCCATATCTTGATCTCCTATTCCCAACTATTTGGATGATGAATTCTAGGCTATACGTATTTTGCCTAATGTCAAGTTTGTGCATGCGTAAACAGCTTAAGGGCGGTTTATCTAGCTTAGAATAGACGAAATTAGTTTTTATTCGTGGTTTATATATTGGATACATTTAGACATGCATATATAATTAACCGGACTCAATCTATGCAATGGGGAATTTATCATGCAGTTTAATTGGGGTTTTGTGTGTTTATAGAATTTGAAAAATTAACTTTGAGTAATGGAATGGATCTCGTTTTACATCAAGACAATTCGCTGCCAATAGTATCGGTGAATGTATGGTATCATGTTGGTTCAAAAGATGAAGAGCCAGGTAAAACAGGCTATGCACACCTATTTGAGCATCTCATGTTTGAAGGATCAAAAAACCACAACAAATCCTTTTTCGAACCATTGCAAGATATAGGCGCTACGTTGAACGGCTCTACTACTCCAGACAGGACAAATTACTGGGAAAATGTGCCTTCAAATTATCTAGAATTAGCACTCTGGCTAGAATCCGATAGAATGGGATTTCTGACTGATGCCTTAGATCAGAGTAGATTTGATATTCAAAGGGATGTTGTAAAAAACGAACGCAGACAAAGCTATGAAAATCGTCCTTATGGCATGGCTTCGATTTATCTTCAACAGGCTCTCTATCCACTTCCTCACCCCTATCACTGGCCAACTATAGGATTTCATGAAGATTTAAATGCCGCAACACTCGAGGACGCCAAGAAATTCTTCAGGGAATTTTATAGTCCATCTAATGCCAGTTTATCAATAGCGGGCGATTTTGATGTGGACAAAACAAAAGCTCAGGTAGAAAAATACTTTGGGAGTTTAAAGCAGGGACCAAATTTGAACCGTAAAGGGAACATGGAAAGTATGATACAAGGAAAGACAAGCGTTACTCTTTATGACAAAGTGCTTCTTCCAAAACTCATACTGGCTTGGCCTTCAACTCCAAGATTTCATGAAGACGAAGCTGCGTTGTCTATCTTAGCTTCTATACTGGGTGCCGGTAAAGTATCAAGATTGCACAAAACATTGGTGTACGAGCAACGTATTGCCCAGAGTGTAGGTGTAGGAAACAGCCCTTCTGAAATAGCTGGAGAATTTTACTTAGAGGCTACTGCTGCACCAGATCATTCAATTAAGGAAATAGAGGCCGCTGTTTTTGGAGAGATTGAGAAAATACAAAAAGAGCCTCCATCACAGGAAGAATTGCAGAGAATAAAGAATGTAATGGAACTTCAAAGAATTAGACAGATGGCACAGGTAGGAGGTTTTGGTGGTAGGGCTAACAGATTGAATTCATTTAATGTTTTCGGAGGAGATCCAGGATTAATAAACACCGATTTTGAACGTTATATCGCTGTAACCTCTGAAGACATCAGCAGAGTGGCACAGATTTACTTGTCTACAAGATTAGTATCCTTGGTGGTTTTGCCTGAACCATCTTTTAATCAAACTGAAGAGCGGGTAGATCGTTCTCTGAAACCCAACCCGGAGCAACAAAAGAAATTTGATCCGCCCGTTACCAAAAGAACTAAATTAGAGAATGGCATGAACATTCTTTTAGTCGAAAAGCATGAATTGCCTATTGTAACGTTTGGATTACTTCTCGGTTCAGGAGCCTCGGCCGATCCTTCAAACAAGCCAGGATTGTCTGCTTTTACGTCATCTATGTTACAGGAAGGTACGATCAATCGGACAAGTCAGGAAATAAGCAGTGAATTTGAATTTATGGGCACTCAACTCAATATATCTGTAGGTAGAGAACGAACTGTGATTTCCACTGCAGTGATAGATCGATATTTTGATAAGGCCATGGAATTGGTGTCAGATATAATCAAGAATCCTTCATTCCCTCCAGATGAGCTCGATAGAGTAAGGAAAGAAAGACTGACATCTTTAAGAAGACTACGAGATGACTCAACTGCTTTAGCAAGTAGAATAGCTCCCAGCTTAATATATGGTTTAGATAGCGCGTATGGTCATCCACTTAGTGGAACTGAAGAGTCAACGAGCGCATTTGAGCGCGAAGACCTAATAGGATATTGCAAAGCTAATTATGATCCTGAGAGCGCTACATTACTAGTAGTTGGCAATGTTTCTCTGGATTATGTTAAGGAAATAGCCAATAAAAATTTTGGTGATTGGAACGTCAATATTACTGATAATCAGCCAGAAAAACCCATAGATTCACTCTACTTGAATCCATCAAAGGCTATTTATTTGCTTGACAAACCCGGCGCAGCTCAATCTATCATCAGGTGTGGTGTATTAGGCCCGCCGAGAATAAATGAGAATTATTCTTCATTGATAATATTGGATCATATATTTGGTGGGCAATTTACCTCTAGATTGAATATGAATTTGCGGCAGGATAAGGGCTATAGCTATGGATATAGATCTTGGATCGATTGGCATCAGCAGTCCTCGTTGTTCGGTTTTGGTGGAGCAGTACAAACAGATGTGACTGGAGATGCCCTTAATGAAACCATAAAAGAAGCTCGTAGGATTATTTCCGACACTCCTGTGAGCAAAGATGAATTCGAATCCGCTAGAGAGAGTTTGGTAAGGGAGTTTCCTTCCCTATTCGAAACTCAAGGACAAATTCTGGAAGGGCTGGCTCAGATAGTTTCTTATGATCTACCTGATGATTATTACAATCATATTGTGAATGAGATTAGCTCCACATCCCTGGACGCTGTTAATAGAGTTGCGAAAGAGATTTTAGATCAGGACAGATTGGTTACCTTACTTGTCGGCGATCGTTCAGTTATAGAGGAGCAAATAAAAACTCTTGGTTGGGATATATGTTTACTTGATTACAATGGACGGATTATTAGCAATTGATGAGTTTTTGTTTTTCATTTCTAGTCATAATTAATTTTTCTATGGAGTCTTGAATATTCATGGCAAATTCACTCTTGTGGTTTCAGCTGGTAGGTATGGCATTAATCATTCTTTTCGCTTCAAAGTATTTAGTTAGATCAGCCGATATAATTGCTTTGGAGACTGGTATGGGGCGTTCTTTTGTGGGAGTGTTGCTATTGGCGACAGCTACGTCCTTACCGGAATTGGCCACTGGAGTAAGTTCAATAATATTGGTTGGAGAGCCAGATCTTGCTGCCGGTGATGCTTTTGGGAGCAATCTTTTTAATCTCTTGATTATAGGTATCCTAGATTTAATTTGGAAAAATGGACCAATACTGGGTGCGGTAGGAAGGGCTCCCATATTAGTGGCTTTTTCGGGTTCAGTTATCATAGGTATTGCTACTTTGGCGTTATTAGTCTACTGGTCTGGGATATTCGCCATAAACACTTATGTGAGTCCGATGTCTATCTTACTAATATTGGTGTTTTTACTAATTATGTATATGGTTTTTCAGAGTGACAAAAATGGTGATGATGTTTCCAACGATATGCAACAATCTGACGCTCCGGTATCCTCTGGACTCTCAAAAGCCTCTATTTTGTATGCGTTTTCTGCAGGTATTATGGTTTTAGCCTCTATATTCTTGGCTAGAACTGGTGATTCCATAGCGATAGCAATGAATTGGCATGCCAGTTTCGTAGGAACTCAGTTCTTGGCATTTAGTACCTCGCTGCCGGAACTAGCTACGTCGTTTGCTGCAGTTAGAATAGGTGCTCCAGAATTGGCGATATCTAATGTTTTGGGTAGCAATGTTTTTAACATGGGATTTGTTCTCTTTATAGACGATCTTGTCTATACGGATGGCCCAATATGGAGTGGTATATCTCCCGTGCACATGGTTGCAGGTTTCATCGCTATTTTGATGACACTCGTGGTAATAGGGGGTATCTTTACCAGTCTCAGAAAACAACCCAATGCCGGTGCGGGTGTCGGTTTGTACGCCGGACGAAGATGGACTTTAGAAAGTATAACGCTAATACTGCTGTATATAATATCAAGCGTTGCAATATTCAACCTGTCGTAATCAGCTCATTATAGAAGTACCTACTAGATCTCCTATAATAAACGTACCAGCAGCTGCAGCACCTCCTGCCATCGACATTCTGAGAGCCCCCCAGAACACGTTCTTACTGGAGACTACTGCTACCGTAGCTCCTACTAAGAACAATGCTGTGACGCTAAATATTGAACTTAACGTAATAGCTAGGTTACTGGTTATAAAAAAATATGGTGCGATTGTTATTATTGCGCCAATTGAGAATGAGAAAAAAGAGCTTAAACTAGCTCCCCAAGGAGATCCAAGTTGTAAAGGATTTAGTCCCAATTTTTCTTTAACTATGGTATCTAGGCCGGTTTCTGGCGTAGCCATTATGTTACGTGCAACGGTTATAGAAACTTCTCTTGATAAACCCTTGGTTTGGTATATCTCTACCAGAGTGTCCTCAGTTTCTTGAGGGAAATTCTTGATGTGTGAGGTTTCCCGTGCTATTTGGTATTCATAGACGTCTCTCTGAGATCTCATAGAGACATATTCTCCTGCAGCCATTGAAAATGCTCCGGCAAGGAGTCCTGCGATGCCAGCTAGAAGCACGAATTATGGATTATCTGAACCGCCGGCGACTCCCATGACTAGAATGAAATTGGATACTAATCCATCGTTTGCGCCTAATATTGCTGCACGAAGGCTTCCGTTATTTGTGAGGTTTAGTCCCGTCATATGAGCTTATTGTAAGTTATTTTCCGAAATCATCAATTTCATGAAGTCGTGTCTAGTTACTATACCAATTAAGATTTTATCCTTCAGTACTGGAACACGGTTAATCTTCTTTGTCATCATTAAAGCTGCTACTGTTGAAACTAAAGCGTTCTCTTGGACAGTGACTACCGGTTGTGTCATCACGTCTTTTACGATTTTAGAACTAACGTTTCTTGCCACTTTTTCTAGGGTTTCTGGATCAACCCACGATCCCATTAGAGTATAGAGGTGGTCTGTCATGGGAAGATACTTCTTGTGGAAGCCAAAATCAGTATGAGTTAGCATGCCTACCACGTGGCCGCTATTATCTAGAACTGGTAGACAACTTACTCCATTAGTTATCATGATTCTCGCAGCTTCTTCAATAGTGGATTCTGCGTCTATTGTGATAACTGTGGCTGTCATCAATTCTGTTACTTTCATTTTCTGCTCCGGGGGATTTATTTTGGATTGTACGATCAATATTACATCTTTAACGGGATTGTGTCTCGTGTTTGGAAGAAATATGTCATTTTCTGTTGACTGGTTCGAGAAGCCTCTATAGAATTTCAAGTAAGCTTTGTTAGTTTTTCAACAATGTCTTTCAATGGAACTCCATAATTATATTACAGAGGATTTAATACATGAAGATAGGTCTTATATCTGATACCCATAACCCAGGAGCAGCTAAAGTTCCACCTCCAGAGGTTGTTCGAGCTTTTGAAGGTGTAGAGATGATTTTTCACGCTGGTGACATATATATTCCAGCCACTTTGGATTGGTTGGAACAAATCGCTCCAGTTGTGGCAGTTGAATTAGGTTCTCAGGCTCATTTCAATGGAGATCCAAGAGTCGCAGAGAAACGCAGATTTGACTTGGAAGGTTACTCCATTGGGATGGTGCACGATTTAGTTATTCCCGGTATGGGCGGTGAGGTTACGGAAGGATCAATACCAAGGGAATTCCCAGATGGGATAGACTTACCGAAGGCGTTAGAGAGTGTATTTGGCGATCCTGTGAACGTTGTGGTATTTGGCCATACACACCACGCTGTAGTTGAAAAACATCAGGGAGTCTTGATTGTTAATCCTGGTAGCCCTTCTCTGCCGAAGCAAATAAGGAGGCTTGGTCAGGTCGGTATATTGGAATTGCTACCGGAAGGAGCAGATGCAACGATTGTGGAGTTGAGTCAATATAGTTGATTTTAAGGACTGCCTTTAGTGTATAATTATAGCTCTAAAATCGTAGGATCTAGAAGATTATCTCTAATAATTAATAAGGGGGTTTGAATGGCTAAATATCAATGTTCTGATGAGAATTGTGACATGGAAGTAATGGACATTAAGTGTGGTAAGTGCGGATCCGAGTTAGAGTATAAAACTATCACTAGACCAGATGGTACTGTTGTAGGCGTTTCAGAATGTCCCAGTGGCTGCGGGAGAATAAAATCACCAATGTGTCATGGACATGACATGGTAGTGGTTTAGTTCCTTAAGTTCATAGAATTAAAAGAAGCTAGGCTTAATAGAAAGCCTAGCTTCTTTTAATGTTTATTACTAGGTTTAAGTTCCTTCATCTGGTAAAGGATGAACACGTTCGTCGAATTCTATTTCCGCGGTTCCGATAAAAATATCCCAGGGATGAAAAGATTCTACGAATGATTTTGCATCCTCAATGGTTGGGAACCCCTTTTGGGCTCTGCCAGGTTCGTAACCCATTGTTCTGGCTAGGGCATCGAAGCCTTTGCTGGTTCGCCGCACTCCTCCAACTTCTTCTAATTGGCCGGTTTCAGATTCTAGTATCAATCTTTGTCCTGTTTTATGTTCCCTCCAGTAGACGTTCATTAACTTACTCCCAGATATATCTAAATATGATTCAGTCTTAGTTTATCTTTAATTGTTTAATCTCTACAAGATTGTTAACTGTTAATTTAGGGTATTATTATATTTATGATAATATCTACTCATTATTTAGTACATTAGAGTTAAGGATAAGATGATACTTAAGTTGTTATCAGAAATCTTCAGGTTTAGACCAAAGAATCTAGTGGTTCTTGGACTTGTTTTCCTTCTATTTGATTTCGACAAATTTTTCTGGATGGGGTTTTGTCTTATATTCGGGAGTTTTTCGTGGTGGATAATCGTTGGCAGTTGGAAACTGCCTCACCATGACGACCATACACAAGGAACTTCTCTTAGGAGGATTAAAGATGATATTAGAGCCTCTATACACAGGGATAGTAACAATAGGTTTTGATTGTTTTAGTGGTTAGTATTATCATTAATTAATTGCGAATATCTCCGTCTTATCTAAACCCCGATAACCGTTTTCTGTTTCAATCCTGCCACCAGTTATAAGTATTTTGTTGTTTGCCAAAAAAGTTGCTGTGTAGGACTCTCCATAGTTACGCGTTAAATCACCGAGTGAAGACCACGTCTGTGTATTTGGGCTGAATGTTTCTACTTGAATGCTTCCTATTACAACTACCTTGTCTTCTGGTGTAAGAATGGCTGTATGATATCTTCTTGCTTCAGACATCTTGTTTGTTGACTGCCATGTGCCACTTTCTGGATTATATAACTCTACGTCTTCCATTGGGATTATTATGGGCATATGGATTCTCGGATGTTTCCCTCCGTCATTACCTGTTCCTGTACCTACAGACCCGGCTGTATATAGACCGCCGCCCTTGTCACCTTGTAAGAAACCACCATGGACCCACTCGCCTCCTGTTACTAACACCTTTCCATTGGCCATAGTTGTAGCGGTGCTGCCAGTTGAACGTGCTCTGACGGGGTTTCCAGTTAGAGACCAAACACCAGTTAATGGATCAAAAATTCTGCAGAGTCTTTGCCTACGATTAGTAGCTTATTGTTCACCAAAGTTGCGCTATGGCCTGAATGAGCATGATTCATGTTATTTGTTGGAGATCATTTGTTTGTAGAAGGGTCATATATTTCTGCTGAATCAAGCTCTTTGCTGCCAGACCTGGATGCGTCATCACCGCCTACTATTATTACCTTTCCATCTGGCAGTAATGTCGCAGACGCCCATTTTCTGGGTTCCATCATATTATTTGCATATGACCATTTATTTTCATTTGGATCATATAATTCCGAAGAATTATCTTCTGTTCCTCCCGTGATCAGCACCCGTCCGTTGTTGAGTAATATAGCCGTATGGCCTTCTCCTCTTGGTTGAAGAGTATTGCCTGCTGATGACCAGGAGTTGTTAATGGGGTCGAAGATTTCAGTTGAAGGTACTGATCCGTAAGGTCTTTCTTTACCTCCTACTATTAATACTCTTCCGTCTTCGAGGAGTGTTGCAGAATGACCCCATCTTCCTACTGACATAGAGGAGAGATTCTCTTGTGAGGAATTACAGCCTGTGGCGTATATGGACAAAGCGAGTATTAAGAATGTGAATATACATAGAGTGATTTTTGAATGCCATGTGTTACCAAGTCGACTCGGTTTTGATGTTTTTATCATAAATAGAATATCTACCAGTTCGTTTAGATATGGTTTATTATTGGCATATGGATTCTATCACTTATCTCCAAACTACTGATATATCGTTGGCCGCTCTAATTGGTTATGTAGAAGAAAAACAAGTTAAATCAAACAACAATAATGAATTATCAGATTATGAATCACTAGTTAGGTCTATTATTGGTCAACAGATTAGCACTTTTGCTGCAAGACGTATATTTGACCGTCTTTTGCAAATGGTTCATGGGCTGATAACACCAGAATCCATTACATCGTTGACTGTGGAATCCTTGAGGGATATAGGGCTATCTAGGCAAAAAATATCTTATATCCAAGATATGGGGAAGAATTTAATTGAAGGCAGTATTAATTTAGAGGATTTGTATTCAATGAGTGATGACGAGGCCATTAACACACTTATAGCTTTACGAGGGATAGGGGAGTGGACTGCTCAAATGTTTGTGATGTCGCAACTCGGGCGGGAGGACATATTTCCCATTAAAGACGCTGGTATTAGATCTGCCATGGGGAAACTATATTCTTTGGATGAAGTTACGGACGAAAAACTTATAGAACTGTCCGCTAACTGGTCTCCTCAGAGAAGCTTGGCTTGTAAATATTTATGGCAAGCATTGGACTTAGGCTATTTCACAAGTAAAACAACCTAGGCCTAATTATCGTTTTCTTATTATTAATTCCTAAGGAATCCTATTTTTTCGTATTGTCCTTTGACTATATCTTGTGCTCCAGTTTCGAGCCAATCCTCGAGAATTTCAGTGTACAAACTTCTAAAGTCTATATCAAATGAAAGATCCTCTCCAATAGAAAGCTTATGAGGTTCTAGGGATGGATATTCTCCGTATTGTCCGCCTATCACTGAATCTCCTATTACAAATGCGACACCACCTGCTCCGTGGTCTGTTCCAGTTCCGTTGTCCTTGACTCGTCTACCGAACTCAGAAAATACAAACATAATTACATCGTCGCCTTTATTGGAGGCTTTTATGTCTGAGTAGAAATCTCTGATTCCTGTTGATACATTAGCAAGCACTCCTTCCTGAAGAGCTATGCCATTGGTATGGGAGTCGAAAGTTCCGTGTTGGGTATACAGGATGCGGGATCCTATGTCTGCCTGAATTATAGCTGAGGCGGCTCGCATTTGTTTCGAGAAATTGTCATCTGAATATTCGACATCTGATTTATAGTCTTCTCTAGCCTTTTGAATTATTCCAGAGCCTTTAAGTGCGTCCAATCCTGTTTGGCTCAAGTAGTCCATAACTAAACCACTTCCTATTGCTGGCATATAGATGTTTTTGAAGGCTAGGAGGGCCTCATCTCTTTCGGAATTATCAACATGATTCATAAGTCCGTAGGTGTCTAAATCTGATACAGACGCGATGGGTGCCTTTGGTGCAGCTAGTGCTCTAGGAAGGAGTCCTGCAAAGTTTACTGCTGCAACCACATTATCTTTGGCGGGATACATTTGATTTATTGCGCTACCTAACCAGCCTTCTGCGCCCAGCTTAGTGGGTTCAGCAGTGTGCCATATATCCATCGACCGAAAGTGTGATCTGCTGGAGTCCGGATAACCTACTCCATGTATTATTGCAACTTTACCTTCATCATACAGTTCTTTTATACCACTCATAACAGGATTCATTCCTAGCCCACCACCCATATCTAAGACCCTGTCTTCGGTAATGCGCACATGTTGTCTGTTATCAACATAAAGAGGATTGTCGTAGGGTATTATGCAATTTAGGTAATCGTTACCGCCAGATAATTGTACTGCCACTAACTTCTTTTCGCCCATTTAATCTCTCCTGTTAGGAATATATTTAATCTAGTTTATTTTAAAAACCTGAAATCTATGTCTGACACTTTCGAGCACATAAACCCGATCGTTATCGTCCAATAAAACATTGCAAGGATCCCAGAAATAGGGTTCTAAGCGGGCAGATATTTCGTGCGGATCGTCAGTATCTACTTCGAAGTAACGAACGAATGTTTCCCTAGCTTTTTTTTCATCCTGTACAGCGTCGAAATATTCAACTAGCCAAGGGTTATGCTCCACTGCCTCCCCTTTGTTTAATGTAATGAAAGAGCCGTCTTTATTTAATACTTGTAGTCGTTGATTACCCCAGTCTGCAACGTACATTTTACCATCAGTTGCAACGGCTATGTCAGCAGGTCTGTTGAACTGACCTTCTCCAGATCCTGATTTCCCGTAACTGGCGATATGTTCGCCTTCAAATGTAAATTTTTGTATCCTGTCGTTACCCCAGTCTGCGATATATACGTCACCATTTGTGTCACTAGTTATACCCCAAGGGTAACTAAACTCACCATCTTTTGAGCCTTCGGATCCCCATTCTGATAAGAATTCACCGGAAGTAGAGAAAATTTGTATTCGGTGATTTCTTGCATCCACTACGTACAATTTTTCGTCTAGGATGAGTAATCCTGCCGGAGCTTCGAACTGACCTGGTCCCGTTCCTTGCTCTCCCCAGCACATTAGGAATTCACCATCTCTGTCAAAAACCGATACTCTATGTAGGCTTTCGTCAGCCACGTAGATGTTTTCTTCCTGATCAAATGCCAAACCACTGGGTTCCATCATTTGGCCTTCGCCTCTTCCAATTTCACTCATCTTGCCAAACCAGTCATGGTCTACAGACACCATTTGCAGTCCCACATTTGGACCTGCCGCCGGTCCTCTGCTACCTACAAAAATGCGCCCATCTGATTTCCGTATAGCGAAACAGCCAGGTTTTTGAAATGATCTTCCACCCTGATCTGACGAAAACCCTACATTTGTTATGTAATTAAGTTCAAAATTAGTCGTAGTCATTCTTATCTCCTATTAGGAAGATTGATTATGCCATTTGATATTCGTGCCCGGATACTATCAGTTGAAGAATGGATCCAGCCGCTTTATCGAACTCTGTAGAAGAGGCTTCATCTGACCAAGACAAATCACCGTATTTTGAGGCGTAATCCTTCAAGCCTCTGGATGTGCCTTCAGTGACTTCCAATGGCCCAAGAACTTCCAGGCAACTATCCACAAATTCGTCTGAACTCATAGTTGAGGAAGTGGACTTTGCCTTTACTCGGTTGATCAAGTCTCTTATACCGGATTTGTCTGTGTTTTTAAGTATCTTGCCTGCGAAGTTGACTCTTTCAACATATGCTCCAGTATTTATCCAGTCTGTACCTCCTTGCCACCCTTCTACACTTGGAGGTCGTAACAGAGATTGTCCCATGTTTGCACACGCGTCGACGGCCTGATTTGCCTCATTCGACAGTGGATCAATTGATCCAGCAAGGCGCATTGTCCCAACTACCATTTCAGCCGGACTTTTTATGCGAGCGTATCTTACAGACTCTGCTTTGAAGAAATCTGATTTGAATATTGTCTCTAACATGGATTTGACATCGTGGCCGCTCTCGAAGTAAGCGTTGACCAGAGCATCTATAGCTTCTGGGTCACGCGGTTCAACCATTGGCCAGGCAGGAACTGGCGGTTCATCAGCTACGAAGAAATGATAGAGATGACGTGCCAAGAATCTCGCTGTTGCCTCGTTCTTGCATATTATCCTAACTGCGTCTTCTCCATTCCAATTGCCAGTTTCGCCCAGTATAGTTTTTTCTCCGTGGTCATGGTCGTCATCGTTATATTGAAATTGCCAGGACAGATATCCGAACGGCCTCATAACGTTGTTGTTCATTTTGATGGAGTTATAAATTGGATTTACAATGCTCCAACCTGTGAAAGCGCGAGCAGTTTCTTTGATGTCATCTTCAGTGTAGTTACCAACACCCATAGAAAACAGTTCCAATATCTCTCTACCATAATTTTCATTTATGTTGGTTGCATGATTATCTTGATTATCGAGCCACATAATCATAGCGGGGTCTTTAGATAACTCTACTAGGATGTTGTCAAAGCTTCCCATCCCGTGTTTTCGGAACATATCGATTTGTCTAACTACCGGTCGCCCTTGTATAAGTTTGGTGTGACCCGTCGCGAAAAGTCTGTGCCAGAAAAGACACATCTTTTCCCTGAGCGGAGTATCTGTCATTATGAGTCTGTACATCCATATTCCACCCGGGGCGCCACCAGGGCCTCTCAGGTCTGAGTAATCTTTTCTCCATCGTCTTATCTTGTCAAACGGAACGTTGTCGTCATGATCTGGGTTGAGCAATTCGTCTACCATTGCGTCATAACCTAAACTCATTGCCCTGTCCAATTCTGCCGGCGTTGCACCAAAACCTGCTCTACGCAGGAGGTGTGCCATTAGTGCTAGGTCTTGTTTGTTGCTGACTGTAGTCATGTGGAACCTCCGTAATTAATTGGCGAACTAATATGTGTACAATAGAGGGAGTTTAGGAGTGAAACAAGTGTAACCAATATAGTTTTTCCAGTCAAGCAAAACGGTTACAATTGAGATAGACGATTCAACGATAAATCAACGTATTCCTGATTTGTTTCATATCCCAGATATTGTCTATTTGACAATACGGAAGCTACTGCTGTGGTACCGGACCCCATAAATGGGTCTAAAATTATTTCATTAGAATACGTATAGAGCTGAATACATCTTCTCGCTAGTTCAACTGGAAATGGAGCCGGGTGGCCTATTTTACTAGCTGATTCCGTCGGGAATCTCCAGATGCTTTTTGTCAATTCCAAAAAGTCAGTTTTAGATATGGTAGATTCTCTATCAGGTATTTTAGGTCTTGAAAAATTGTTTTTCGAAAACACCAGTACGTATTCATGAATATCTCTAAGGGTGGGATTAGTTGCTGAAGCCCAACTACCCCATGCTGTGGACCCAGATGCACTTGACGCCTTGTCCCAAATTATTTGCCCGCGCATTAAGAATCCTATCTTGAGGAGGTCTTGTGTGATGTAAGATTCCAATGGGATATAGGGTTTTCTCCCTAAGTTTGCTAGATTTAAGCACAATCTTCCTCCTGGCACCAAAACTCTAAAGACTTCTGTCATTATCTTGGTTAAGAAAGATCTGTATTCATCTAGGTTAAGATCTTCGTCGTATACTTTGCCAACGTTATAAGGTGGTGAAGTTATTACCAGGTGAACACTATTGTCTGGTATCTCATCCATTTTCTCGCTTGATTTACAGAATATTTTATTTAAGTAGTTATTGTTAATAGAGTTTTCTTTGTATTCCTTGGATTCTTCGTTGGGTATGCTGTCGTAGATTTTACTAGAGTAAAAACTGCTTGAATCATGAGAAGAACGCCCCTTGGATCCGAAGGAATTGGTCTTAGTGCCTCTAGTGCGCATTTTGTTTTTCTTTTCGTTCATGTAATCGCTCTTGTTCTGTGTATAACTTGGCAAAATTCTATACTTTTTAACAACATCTTCACAAGTTTTTCAAAACTTCACGGTAATATCCAGTTGACCGATATCCTGAGTTAAGGAACAATTATATTGAGTGCGAGGAGGTTAGATATGAGAAAAAGGTGGATGATGCAGATTTCGGTTTTGGTGTTATTGGCAGCAACTGTTTTTTCTACAGGAGTAACATTTGCTGACACTGGCAATACATCGTCTGGCAGTTTTCAGGAGAGAGTGCAAGACAGGCTTAATGCAGCTGTAGCTGATGGGAAGATAACAGCGGAGGAAGCAACTGAGAAGTTGGCTAGGTTACAGGAAAGATTGAGTAACATGAAAGAGAAAATGCAATTCAGGCTTGATTCAGCTGTTAGCGAAGGGAAAATTACGGAAGAGGAAGCAGCTGAAAGAATCAATAGATTTGATGAGCGTGGCCCAAGGAAGTTTACATTTATAGGTAGAGATGCTCTACAAGACAGGCTTAATGCAACTGTAGCTGATGGGAAGATAACAGCGGAGGAGGCAGCTGAAAAACTGGCCAAGTTCGAGGAGAGAATCAATCAAAAGAGAGCTGGTTTGCAAGACAGACTTAATGCAGCTGTAGCTGAGGGTAAGATAACGGAGGAACAGGCGGCCAAAAAGTTGACCAATTTCGAAGATTGGGTTGTTTCTGGTGGTAAGGTCAAAAACGACGGGAAAGGTCATAAGGGTGGGTTTATCGGTAGAGATGCTCTGCAAGACAGGCTTAATACAGCTGTAGCTGAGGGTAATATAACGGAAGAGGAAGCAGCTGAAAAACTGGCTAAGTTTGAGGAGAGAGTCAGTGAAATAAGGGTGAAATTGCAAGACAGGCTTAATGCAGCGGTAGCTGATGGGAAGATAACGACGGAGGAAGCAGCTGAAAAACTGGCTAAGTTCGAAGAAATCGTGGATTCGGGTGGAAAATTCAGGGGTCCAAGATTTGGGCATAGTGGTGGTAATGGACAGAGCAATAATGTAAACAATGCTGTATACCAAGGCGTCTAAATACAATTTTGTAGAACTAGTAAAATGATAAATTAACATTACAAAAGTAGCGACAAACTCCTTCTCTGGCATAGGTTTCCCAAACCAATCAATGGTTTGGGAAACCTTGTGTTAAGAAGATTAAGAGAGAGTGTGTTCAGATGTACAAAGATGAAGAAAGAGAACCAAGGATATCAGATGAGATCAAGACGATTCTTGTTGTTGAAGATGATTTTGAACAGGCTAATATAATCAGGAATTATTTAGAATCCGCGGATTATTCGGTTTTATTATCTAGAGACGGTGTTGCAGGATTGGAACAGGCATTGAAAAACTCACCGGATTTGGTCGTTTTGGATGTAATGTTACCGGGTATAAGTGGTATAGATATTTGTCGAGAAATAAAAAAGCAAAAAAATGTACCGGTAATCATGGTTACTGCTTTGGGTTCTGAAGAGGCTACTGTGGAGGGTTTTGAGGTAGGAGCCGATGATTATATTGCCAAGCCTTATAGACCTAGAGAACTTGTTGCTAGAATAGGATCCTTGATTAATCGGTACAGAAGGGTTGATAACAAAAACACCCTGATGGGAGTGCCTGGACTTGAAGTGGATATAGCAAGGCATCAAGTGAAAGTGGATGGTATAGAGGTTGTATTGTCTGCTAGAGAATTTGAGATATTGGCGGTAATTATTGCTGAACCAGGAAGAGTTTTTCCCAGATCACAACTACTGGAACTCGCGTTTGGTTTTGACTATCAGGGGTTAGATCGTACTGTCGATGCCCACATGGGCAATTTAAGAGAAAAACTAGGAGATGACCCGAAAGAACCTAGATTTATAGAAACAGTTTATGGGGTGGGGTACAGGGTTATTGATGCCTAGTAGTCTCAGAAACCAGATAATTGTTGCAGGCACAGTGCTCATATTTTTGTCTGTGCTGTTGACAGGGTCTGTTAGTTTGATTATCAGATTTAATGATCCTCTGAGCAAAGTTGACGAGCAATTCCAGATTCGCTCTGCAATTCTTAATACTCTGTCTGCGTTGGTAATAGAAGATGGTAATTGGTCGAGAGTTGACAAGACTACTAAGAATCTTTCTGAAAAATGGTCAATCCGTATCGTATTAGCCTCTAAAGAAGGGTCTGTAGTAGTTGACACGATACCAGATGATAAAAGTGATAATTTAGTGGGTATTGGGCTTATAGATCCGAGTAATCCATTATTCAGTTCAACTTCCGAAGAAATAGATCAGCTGGAGCAAATTACAAAGTTGAACAGGGCTATGGCTAATTGTTTAAAGGAGGCCGGCGTAGAATATACTGTTAATAGGAATGCTGAAGGCATAATAAGAGTATTTCCAAAGATCCAGAAAAGAGGCGATGTATCTGCAAGTAGGGGTTGTTTTTTTAGTATTCCGTCTGCTTTGGAAGATGACAGATTAAAAACATTCCCTGACCCAATCGCAGTTTATGTTGGAGTGGATGATAAATCTTATCTGCCGTGGTTTTACCTATCTGGCGTAGGATTATTGGGTGTTTTTGTTGTTTTTGGATCCACTCTTTGGTTTTCTAGGAAAATAGCCAGACCTTTGGAGTCTTTGACTACAGTAACAAGGAAGATAAGTGAAGGGGATCTCAGCGCAAGAGTATATCCTCAAGGATCAAATGAAATAGATAGATTTGCCGCTTCGTTCGATAACATGGCTGAAGAATTAGCAGGAGTGGCAGAGAGACGCAGAAAATTTATGTCCGATATATCACATGAAATCAGATCTCCTCTTACAAACATTAGGAGTCATATTGAGGCGATTTCAGATGGAATGGAGAAGTTTTCTGATAAAACATTAGATTCTATCAACTCTCAGATAGAACAAATATCAAGTTTAATAGATGATTTGCAACAATTGTCTTTAGCAGATGAGGGTTTGCTTAAAATAGATAAATTTCCGGTGGTTATGGAAGATATAGTGGATCAGGTTTCTGCTGCAAACAAACCGTATCTAGCTGAGTTAGGGATATCTCTATTGGTAAAAGGCAGTGCTCCCAGTCCAGTGTCTATAGATCCTCTTAGGATAAGACAGATATTGCAGAATCTTATATCTAATGCCTCCAGATACACTTCCGAAGGGGGTTTCATAGAGATTTCATTGTATCAAAGTGTTGAGGGGGTTGAAGTTTCCGTTAGAGATACGGGCATTGGTATTTCGCCGTATTTTTTACCGCATATATTTGAAAGATTTGCTAGAGATGATCAATCTAGAAACAGAAACACTGGAGGTAGTGGTTTGGGATTATCTATTGCTTTGGAGATAGCTTTAGCACATGGTGGTGATTTATCTGCAGATAATCATTCTGAAGGCGGGGCATTGTTTACCCTTAAATTACCATCTTAACCGTTTGATATGTTGGATATGATAATGTGGGTACCTGTCATTTGAATACAGGCCTGGGCAATCTAAGTGATCCTTTCGACATATCATAATTGTCAAAATATTTGTCTAAAGCCCAAGCTTTTTTAACTACCACATTGAATAACCCTTCTCTTCTCGAGATCACTCCATCAACAAGTATGATCGGTTCATGTAGTTTGCTTTTATATTCCTCGTAAACTTTGGTCCAAATTATGAGTGGAATAAAACCAAATTCATCTTCCAGTGTGATGAAGTACGCACTTGAAAGAGGATGTTGTAATGGCCTTGCAACAATACCTGCCACCTTAACAGTTTGTCCATCTTTCTCTTTCTTAACTTGTTTACCAGATAGAATGTCAGGATCTAATAACGGTCTTATCATTTCCATAAAATGACCTTTAGGATAAAGATGCAGAGCATTGTATTCCGACAACATAATTTCCCAGTTATTTAGTTTCGGAAGTGGAACCATATCCTGTTTGACCGGAAAATCTAAAACAAGTTGTTTAGAATGCGGTCTGTATCTTAGACCTGTTTCCCATAGAAGAGATCTCCTGTCACCTTTTATAGAATCGAATGCGCCAGAGCGTATAAGACTTTCGATGGATTCTCGTTTGCAGCCAGTTCGCGTCATGAAATCTCCTAACGATTTATAGGATCCACCATTTTCTCTTTCAGATATTATTTTTTTGGTCATTGAATTGCCAAGGTTTTGCACACTGGGGATTCCCAAACGTATAGAATCACCTTCAATGGTGCATTCCTTTGAACTGACGTTTATATCTGGGTTGAGGATTTTTATGCCATGATGTTTGGCATCTTCTTTTAGGGTCTCAAGTCCCCAAAACCCCATGGGTTGTTGATTGAAAAGGGCTGTCATAAACTCAATAGGATAGTTATATTTCAACCACGATAGTTGATAGCTAGTGACACCAAAAGCAACAGCATGTGCTTCTGGAAACATATAATGACCATTGAACTTACTGAATATTTTTGCGGCTGTTTTATTGTTAAGTCCTTTTGATTGTGCCCCAGAAATAAATTTTTCTCTGTAAGAATCCAAGAGTTTCTCTGAATTTTTCCTACCTAGTGCTCTACGCATTTGATCTCCTTCGAAAGGGCTAAAACCACCAACATCTATGGCCAGCTGATTAATTTGGTCTTGATACAAAATTATGCCAAGAGTTCTTTCTAAGGCACGACGTTCGAGAAAATGATCATAGGTTATTGGCTCTTTTCCATTACGACGACGAATAAAGTGCCTAACGCCATCATGTAATCCAACTCCAGGTCTTACGCATGCAACTTCATATGCCATGTCTTGTAAATTCCTTGGTTTTATACGGGTTATGGTTTGCATTTGAGCAGCACTTTCCACTTGGAATATTCCCACTGTATCTCCGAGGGCCAGCATGTCATAAACCCTAGAGTCTTCGTGTGGTATGCGCGATATGTCTATTGAATAACCTGTCCTCTGTTCAATAAGTTTAAGTATGTCTTGCAATTGAGATAATGCTCCAAGAGCAAGAAAGTCTATTTTTACCATTGATGCTGCATCAATATCATCTTTGTCCCATTGTATGATGTATCTACCATCTATACCGGCTTTTTGTATCGGAACAATGCTTGATAGTGCCAATGAACTGATAATCATACCGCCGGGATGTTGAGCTATATAACGAGGAACACCGTCAAGTTGAGGTGCAAGTCTGATTAAATCCTTCCATCCCCTATGACCAGTTTTATTACGAAACTCTTTCAGACTATCAAATGTCTCTTCAATATGATCAGCACTTAAATGGGGTAGTTTTTTGGCAAGTATGTCTATTTGATCATCAGGAATATCTAATACCTTCCCCAAATCTCTAACAGCCCCACGCATTTTATATGTGTTTATCATGCCGGTTAGGGCTGCATGGTCCCATCCCCACTCTTTATGGATTGCAAGAATCAATTCCTCTCGAATGTTTCTTGGGAAATCTAAATCTATATCTAAAGCGACTTTTATTAGATCATCTGGCAGAAATCTTTCAAGCGAAAGTTTGTATTGCAATGGGTCAATGTGACTTAATCCGATAAGGTATCCCACAAGAAGAGCAACTGACGATCCCCTACTGCGGCCAGGAGGTCTTTCTTCAAGAGGTATCTCTGGATCTGTAAGCTCGAGATCTATCATTACTTTTCTGGCGAGTTGAACTATGTCGTAGTAATACAACAGAAATCCAGCCAAATTATGCTTGTTTATAAGGTTAAACTCTTCCTCTAATCTGCTAAGAACTTCTGGGGTAATGTATCCGTATCTTCTAATTGCTGCTTCATCACATAAAGCGCGCAGATAACTTTCTGGAGTGTATCCATTTGGAGGTATGTATTCTGGGAAGTTGTAATCGAGATCTTTCGTTATATCAAAGATGCATCTTTCTGCTATGCGAATAGTGTTAGTAATAGCTTCAGGACAATCTTCAAAAAGGGCAATCATCTCTTCAGGTGATTTTAGAAAATACTCACTGTTGGTTCTTCTTTGTGAATGAGTGCTTTCGAGAGATTTGTTTAAATCTATAGACACCAAACAA
>CEUS01061869.1_pt1 | contig 25536 bp, 30 predicted proteins | sample 427031 | NCBI WGS metagenome assembly CEUS01 (sample SAMEA2622837, study PRJEB7988) | marine metagenome | biome: marine biome (ENVO:00000447); feature: marine epipelagic mixed layer (ENVO:xxxxxxxxx); material: "saline water (ENVO:00002010), including plankton (ENVO:xxxxxxxx)" | depth 140 m | reverse complement strand
TTGTGGGGATGAGCCACAGAGAAGTGTACTACTCTCTTTACCCCGGCATCCTCAGCTGCACTGAACAGCTTCCTGATGTTTGCAACTGCAAGATCGTGTGCATAGTTGCCCTTCGGATCCTTGTACCTAACCCAGTATGTGTTGTATAGGACCTGGGCGTCTCTGAGAGAGTTAACTAGTGCGTCATGATTATCGAAGTCTATCGGGTGCACCTCTACCTGTCCACCGAAAGGATCGTCTCGGCCCACAGCGTTGGTAAGAGTCCTTACCTTCCTCCTCCTGGAAAGAAGCTCCTTTGCTATCCACCTGCCGGAGTAGCCGAACGCCCCAGTCACTACGTGTAGCCCTTGGTTCACAGACGATGAGGATAGCAATCAGACATTATGTTAACGAATCACCACACATCCCAACGAACATGAGGACTCCGGTAACTGCCACAACTCCACTGGAGGACAGCCCCCCAAAGAAAGGCCCTCAGAGTAAGTCTGCTGCTGGAATGCCTGCCATACTATCCACGGCGAAACACGGATTCACAAAGATGGGTATAGTTAGGAGTGTTGCTAGTCTTGGAAAGGTCAACAAGTTCTCCGGATTCGACTGCCCTGGCTGCGCATGGCCAGATCCCGATGACAAGAGGACCTTTGCCGAATTTTGCGAAAACGGGGCCAAGGCTGTAGCGGACGAGGCAACAAGGAAGAGAGCTGGGCCTTCATTCTGGTCAAAATGGAAGGTATCTGAGTTATCGTTGAAGACCGATCAATGGCTTAACGATCAGGGCAGGCTTACTCACCCGATGATGCTAAGGGAAGGGTCTGATTATTACGAGGAGGTTTCCTGGCAAGATGCATTCGATACCATAGCAGTAGAGTTGTCTAGACTAGACTCACCGGATGAGGCTATTTTCTATACATCTGGAAGGACTAGCAACGAGGCAGCATTCCTTTGGCAGCTTCTTGCCAGAAGGTTCGGTACAAATAATCTCCCAGACTGCTCGAATATGTGTCATGAGTCTTCGGGGGTTGCGCTTACCGAGTCCATCGGTATAGGAAAAGGCACAGTCAAGCTGGAAGACTTCGAGAAGGCCGACCTGATCATTGTGGTAGGACAGAACCCCGGTACTAACCACCCGAGGATGCTCACTGCACTGAGGGATGCCAAGAAGTCTGGTGCATCCATTGTGAGCATTAACCCTCTAAAGGAGACTGGGATGATTTCTTTTAAGCACCCTCAAAATCCTCTCGAAGTTCTTGGTTTTGGAACATCTATCGCTGACGAACACCTTAGGGTATGTGTTAACGGGGATCAAGCGCTTTTCCGCGGATTCGCGAAGACCATTATTCCGCTTATGGGGGGCACAAACGTATTCATTGATCAATACACAAAAGGTTTCGATGAATACTGGAGGCACGTGGAGTCTACTTCATGGGGCGAAATTGTAGACTACAGTGGCGTTACCAGAGATAAGATTGAGGCGATAGGTCAAATGATGTCAAAGGCTGATTCCATAATCTGCTGTTGGGCCATGGGACTTACTCAACACAAGAATTCGGTTGCAACTATACAGGAGATAGCCAACGTAATGTTTCTTGGTGGTAATATTGGAAGGCCCGGTTCAGGCCTTTGCCCTGTAAGGGGTCATTCGAACGTCCAAGGAGACAGGACCGTGGGGATTAACCATCGTCCATCTGAAGAGTTCATTGACGCTCTAGAAAGAGAATTCGGATTAATTCCCGTTAGAACGGGGGGTTCTGATGCTGTCGAATCAGTAAGGAGGATGGCGGATCGTAAGTCATCTGTTTTCCTATCTATGGGGGGCAACTTTCTGTCAGCCATGTCTGATACAAATGCCACCGCACATTCTCTACAGTGTTGCGATCTGACAGTCCAGATCTCTACCAAACCAAACAGATCTCACTTGGTAACTGGGAAAACTGCAATCATACTCCCTTGCCTGGGCAGGACAGAGAAGGACATTACAGGGGGAAGCGAGCAGTTCGTTACCGTAGAGAACTCTATGGGTGTTGTCCACAGTTCTGTTGGTTCCGCCAATCCTGCTAGCCAGAATCTAATGTCGGAGCCTGCGATAGTGGCCGGGATAGCGAGCTCATTGGAGGCAATCATAGGGGGATCTGATGTCAAATGGGACGCGCTGGCTTCAGATTATGATGAGATACGGGGCTGCATTGAGAGGACTGTGGACGGTTTTGATTCCTACAACGAGCGTTGCAGGTTAGATGGTGGTTTCTATTTACCAAATTCACCTAGGGACGATCTTGTTTTCAATACCTCAACTGGGAAGGCCAATTTCATCACTAACGAACTAGAGTCGAAGAGGGCTGATGATGGGGGGTTCGTCATGATGACGATAAGATCGCACGACCAGTACAACACGACAATCTACGGGAATGACGACAGGTACAGGGGTATTTCTGGAGGTAGGCGGATGCTAATGATGAATAGATGTGACATGGATGAAAATGGCTGGAATGAATTCCAGAAGGTATCAATAACGTCACATTTCAATGGTAAAGACAGGTTTTCGGATGGATGGTTCATTGTAGAGTACGATATCCCTCCGGGTAATGTCGCAACATACTTCCCTGAGTCTAACGTGTTGATTCCTTTGGACAGCGTTGCAGATGGTAGCAATACGCCGACCAGCAAGTCTGTGTCAGTAACAATTTCTGCTACCTCATAGCTCGTGACTGCCTCTTGGATTGCTCCCTTGCTAGCAACCTACACCTACTGACCTGCTTCTCACACAATTCAGCCTCTTCCTTACCCATACCCCTTTCTAGCGCCTGGGTGAAGCACTTTATCGCATCATCGAATAGCTCCACAGCCGCATATGATGATCCCATATTGAATAGGGTCCTGCCAGTGACGCTGTTTGGGTCCATCCCTATTGCAGTGTGGTATGCCATAACGCTCTCGGGGTACCTGCCAGCGTTGTATAGGGCGTTTCCGCGTGCGTTCTGGGACTTGACCTTGAGCTCGATCTCTTCAGTGGGGCAGCCACCGATTGCCTTCTCAAAGCTACTGAGGGCCTCATCGTGCTTCCCCTCGTTGAGGAGGTTAATCCCCATGTTGTACCATCCTACTGCATCATCTAAGTCACTTCTAGTGTCGACATCCACGGTGTTGAGCTTGGCTTCCTCCACTGCTAGCATCAGTGCATCAGCGGGATCCATCTCTTCAATCGGCTCGGAGTCGGCTACTACTGAACTCGTATCCTCAATTCCTTTTGCTCGTTTACGACATTGTTCTGCCCGATCGGGATATCCAGCGGCAAAAAGAGCCTCTCCCAGCCCCCTCCATATCTCCGAAGAGTTGGGGGCCTCCTCAAGGAGACCCTTCCATATCTCAACAGCTCTGGAATGGTCCCCCGTTATAGTCAGACTCTCGGCTTTGCTGATCCGACTTTCCGGAGAAATACCGTCTTCTTCGGGTTCCGGAACATCATCCTCTGCGGCTATTGCAGTGGCTTGAACGAATATCTTTGGTGGTTCGTCCTCTGGAGGGGAGTAATTAGCTATCATCGATAGCTTTTCGTCTTCGGGGTAGGTGATTATGGCAGCTGATGCATACTCTGAAGCCTTCGCAGGATCATCATTCTCTAAAAGAACTGCTAGGTTGGCAAGTGTGGGTCCGTGGTTCGGGTAAAAATTGTCAGAATTCTCGAATGAGTCGACTGCCTCCATATGGGAATCGATCCTAGAGTGTAGGACTCCCAAGCAATACCATGCAGTCGCGTTTTCGGGATCTAGGGAAATAGCCGTCATGTACATATCGATAGCTTCAGCAGTGTTTCCGGAATTGGCCATTACCGATGCCTCATCCATAATTTCTGCTATATTGCCGCCCATATTCAGTAATCGCAATACAGATGATGATAAGCATTCGCAAATTATGTCTAGAGGCATACTTGAAGATGGGGACCCCCTGTAGAAGCCGTGAGCGATGCAATTGTAGTTATGGGTATTTGCGGCACCTATGATCTAGATTCAGCCAATGGTAGAATGCTTGAGCTTCTTCTTGATGAGTGCGAGAACCATGGTGCTGAGACCATGGTCTGGGACCATGGTTCGAAGCCCCTTCCATTGGTCGGTGCTGAAGGTAGTTGGGATGATGAGAACGTAAAGGAGTTCCAAGAGATGGCAATGTCTTCTGACGCCTTCATCCTTTCCAGTCCAGAGTATCATGGAACAATGAGTGGAGTCATGAAGAACAGCCTAGATTGGTTATACTCCAAGCACACATCTGGCAAGGTTTTCGGGCTCATGAGTACCCTAGGTGGCCAGGCAAGTAATAACACCCTGAACCACATGAGGATAGCCGCTAGGTGGATCCACGGGTGGGTGGCACCTGAGCAGGTTGCCGTTCCAAACATTAAGGAAGCATTCAACGATGACGGGAGCCTAGTTAACGAGGCTATTATGGAAAGGGTCTGCAGTCTTGCATCTTCAATAGTTTACAATACCACAAAACTGAGGAGGTAGCATTGACCACTGCATCGCTATCGACGGCTGGAGTTGTAGCACTGCTATTCATGTCAATCAGTGGAGTTTCCGCCTGGTGGGCTAAGAATATACTTCGAGACGAGGCCAAGGTCAGAGTTTTCGCCGCTATTGGTACTATTTCCGCAGTAATTCTCGTGTGGTCTACGTGGTGAACATGGTATCTGAGTATTTTCCGATGAGAGCTCATGTAAATTGGGAACTCAGGGATGACGGCATTGCTGTTATCGTTGTCGAGAAGGAGTTCGGTATGTTAGAGCGGAATCTAGCGAAGCTTTTCTCAGCACCATCTAACGTAAGAAGGCCCCTTGACGATATGAATACTGAGTTATGGCTGCTTATGGATGGGACGAACACACTTGCTGATATCATTCAAAGGATGGATAGGTTGTTCGATGAGCGCATTGCTCCAGTTTCAGAGAGGGTTAGCAAGTCTATCGCCAAATTCGTGGAGCTAGGGCTTGCTGTTATTGTCCGTGACCCAATGACCATAGACTGGAGTATCGATCCACTAGGGGATTAGCTATTCTTCCTCCACAGAGGTGCGAATCTCCTCGTTGATCTTCTCCCTGTACCTTGCTGAGAAGTAAATCATCAGTGGGATTACTAGGGCAAGAAAGAAACAGCCAACAAGAGCGGAGAAGCTGTATACAGTCTCTTGGAATGGATCGAGCTGGAACTGCTCGATTCCTACTAATTCGTGTTTTGTGAATTGTCCTTCGACTAACATCCCGTCAATAGAAGCAATTTCGCCGTCTGTCTCGACCTTGATTTTCCATGTGACAGTCTTCTTCGCATTTTGTATCATTTCATTTGACTCGTTTTCGGCGCCTGCTAGATTTTCACTCTCAAGGAACCCCTTGCCCTTTATGGGTAGGTCAAGCGAAACCCGCCCCCTAAGAGTTCCATTTCCATTTGTTAGTTCTATGGAGTGTGTGCGGCTGAATTCGCAAGTCTCGATCAAGGATGAGTAATCAGATTCCGGCTCGTTGCAAATGTAGTTCGAATCGTCTAAGCCTAGGCTAGGAGAGTGTGACCAGTTTGTACCCTCCGCCTCAACTGTTAGGATTGAACCGGCAGCAGCTCCATCTACGGAAAAATTGACCCATGTTATCGCGTCGTTGGTTGAGTAGAACCACTCTGCCTGACCCTCTGACTCGACACTGAGTTCCATCACTTGCCCCTCGTTTGTGGTGGTGTATTCGTAGTACTCAGAGTCAACCGTATTGGAATAGACCGCGAATGCTAGGAGTATGATCAAGGTCAGTCCTGTCCCTACCATGGTCCTGAGCATGTTCGGGTTCTTAGACAGAGATCGCTTCACGGCTTTTCCAGATGGAGTGTATTATTGAATGCTTGTCGATTCAACATAGTAGTCGAATTGCAGATGAAAACCGTGTCATCACGGTTAAATATGGTCTTCAGGACGGGCGGCACGCACGGTGAAGCTATGACAACGTATTACGACGTCCCAGCGGACCTCCTTATCGAGGGTCTATCCGAAAAGCTTCAGTCATTCGACAAGGTCATTGCTCCCGAGTGGGCATCACAGGTTAAGACCGGTACTCATAGGGAAAGACCTCCAGTACAAGAGGATTGGTGGCACACCAGATCAGCATCAATACTCCGAAAGGTAGCCGTTAAGGGACCTATAGGGGCGAATAGAATTTCCCAGGAGTTTGGTGGCGCAAAGGATCGCGGAGTCAAGAAGAATAAGGCTGTGGCCGGTTCGAGGAACATCTCTAGGAAGATTCTGCAGCAGCTTGCTGACTCGGGGCTATTAGAGGATTCCATGAACACTGCAGGAACAGTCAACAGTGGCAAGGTTTTGACTGGCAAGGGGCAGAGCTTGCTTGACGAGGTTGCACATTCCGTAAGGGCGGCTGCTGAGAAGCGCTATCCTGGGCTAAAGGGTTATTGAGGGATCTAAATGGCACGAAACAAGCCCTTCGCCAAGAAGAAGAGGCTCAATAAGGTTACAAAGAGGAACAAGAGGGTCCCCGTATGGGTTGTCATGAGGACCAACAGAAGGACTAACACTCACCCTAAGAGGCACATGTGGAGACGCTCAAAGCTCCAGAGGTGATTTCATGGCTGAGGTAAAGGAGCTAACAATCCCTCTTAGGGCGGCATGGAAAGTGCCCCGAACAAACAGGGCTAAGAGGGCAATGGCAGAAGTCAAGAATCACGTGGCACAGCACATGAAAAAGACCGATGACGAGGACATATGGATAGACGAGTCTGTAAACCATGCAATCTGGGCCAGGGGCATGCAGAACCCACCTAGGAAGATCAGGGTAGTTTGCACTAGAGAGGAGGGCTTCCCGCTGGAAGTCAAGCTACTGGAGGAATGAGTGTGGGCAACATCAGGCCTTCGTTCATCAAGACTAGGGCCTTAAGGCTCGTAGAGACCTACCCGGATCAGTTCACCGACGACTTCGAGACTAACAAACACCTGGTATCTGAGTTCTCAGACGTTGACAACAAGAGAATGAGGAACTGGATTGCAGGTTACATAACTAGGTACAAGCAGCGCAGGGTAGACTAGCGCATCACTCATCAGCGTCTACCCGGACGAATGCTCATGGGAGACAGGAGGGAGTTGGATCTTCCTCATTTCTCAGAGAGCTTATGCGTAGTACTCGTTGAGCCTGAGCATGACGGAAACATCGGTGCAGTTGCACGTTCTATGCTAAACTTTGGTATCAACGATCTACGCGTAGTTGGTAGGTCAGGTGAGTGGTCCGAGGAGACCAGGAAGAGGGCAAAAAACGCCCAAGAGGTACTTGACGAATCCAAGACATCGGTGAGTCTGGACCAGGCGATATCAGACTGCTCATTAGTAATTGGGACCTCTGGCAAGAGGGAGGACGGTGACAAGACAGCTATGAGGCACTTCCTCCTCCCAGAGGAGCTTCCCGAGAGGCTTTCAGGGGTTGATGGCAGGGTAGCTATTGTGTTCGGGCCAGAGGGGAGGGGTCTACTGAACGAGCAGTTGGTTATGTGCGACCTGCTAGTGACAATTCCGACATGGGAGGGCTACCCCATTCTCAATCTGAGCCATGCTGTATCCATAATTTGCTTCTCATGGTACGTCAACTCGCAGTCTTCCAAGCCTCCCGGCACTGGAGGAAGGCTCCTAGATCCTAACCTCAGGGACAAGCTAAGATCCGAGGCAAAAAGGCTCGTTAAGGCAATGCCCACTAAGGAACACAAGCGTAAAGGAATAGAGGAGACGCTCCTCAGGGTCATTCTCAGGGGGCTACCCAAGGACGATGAGATCCACAGAATACTGGGCGTCCTGACGGATGCTGCTGATTCATTCGAGCGGAATCCAAGTCGCCCATGACTTGGGAGTCTCCCTGACGTGGAATGCCCTCAGCCTCAATGAGTTCCCGTATGATGATCTGATGTGAGGCTCGACCTGCTCGTAGGCCCACTTAGCCAGATTCTCCGCGGTGGGCACGAATGGCACGACTACGGTCCTATGTCCCCCTCCCATTACAGAGAGTGCTTTCCTTGCTTCTTCGTCCCCCGAGTAGACAACAAATGCGTGATCGACTACATCGTGAATTTTCTCCTCTAGAATCTTGGAGACGTCTGAGAAGTCCATCAGCATGCCCTCCTCTGACACGCCATTCTCGCTAACTACTTCCCCTTCAAGCTCGGCCTCCCACCTGTACCTGTGACCGTGGATGTGCCTGCACTTGCTCCTGTGGTTCGGCACTCTGTGCCCGGTGTCAGTCTCTACCCACCTGCTTATTCTACTCGCCATGTTCCCCCTCCAGTTCGAAATCAATGCTAGCTGAGTTTATACAGTACCTCTCACCACCAAACTCGAGAGGTCCGTCGTCGAAAACGTGTCCTAGGTGGGCGTCGCATGACCCGCACCTCACCTCTACCCTCAACATGCCGAAGGTCGTGTCCTCTATCCTCCTTATGCCCGCATTTTCGTCTTCCGTGTGGAATGCGGGCCAACCGCACCTAGAATGGTATTTCATTTGCGATGTGAACAGTAGATGGCCGCAACATATGCAGTGATATTCGCCCTCCCTGTCCTCCATGTAGTGGATTCCTGTGTTGGGTCTCTCGGTACCGGCTTCCCTAGTGACGTGATACTGAAGTTCGGTGAGCCTCTCCCTCCACTCTGGATCCCTCTCGGAGTCGAACCTCGGGAGATTGCTGCTCATTCGGTAACGACCCCCTTCTTTTCTTGGGACAATGCGTACTCAAGTACGGCGTCCCATTTATCGGCGTATTGCACTGGGTCCTCCCTGCCTAAGCTGTGGAATGCCAGAACCCTCTCCACGTCAGCTCCTGATCTTCCTGAGCTGCGCCCCTGGTCATCTGGGTTGTATGATGTGTTGGTGTTAGATAGAACGGTGTCGAAATCAATCCCGAGAGACTCGCAAGACTCTATGGCGTCTTCCAGAATGGTTGTCTTGTCTCCGGAAATGTAGGGTAGGTGGAATGACACCCTCTCACTACCCCAGTTTCCTATGGAGAAAGACCTCTCCAGTGACTTGTAGAACTCAGGTCTGCAGTCGGGGTAGATCTCGTGGTCACCACTGTGAACCCCCATTGCTATCCTAACGTCGCAACCCTCCGATTTAGATGTGCTGAGAGCCTGGGCGTACAAGATTGAGGAGAATATAGCATTCCTGTTGGGAACCACGGTCTGCTTCATATGTTCAGACTCGTAGTGCCCCTCTGGCACTTCGATGTCGTCACTGGTCAGTGCGGAGTTCACGGATCTCATAGCAGACCTGAGGTCTATCACGACATGCTCAACCTCGTACCCGTTCTCAGAAAGGTAGGCAATGTTGTCCCTAGCTCGCTCTATCTCGACTATGTGCTTCTGGCCGTAGTTGTAGGACAGACATGTGACCGTGTCACCCTCGGCTAGTAGCCTTAGTAGCAGTGAAGTACTGTCCATCCCCCCTGAAAGGGACATAACGGACCTAGTCATAGTACTCCCATCCATTTGTGTGTCTGAAGGCTCAGCCTCCAACCCGGGCTCTCCTTAACCAGTCTCTCGACAACCTGAAAACTCTTCCCGTTCTTCTCCACTGAGTCAGTATCCACGTAACATGGTTGGATGTAGTGGTGGCTGAATCCCTTCTTCAGTTCGTCGTACATAGCCATGTCTTGTCCGCAATATACAACCTTTAGCTCATCTCCCGATCGCTGCTTAATCGAAACATTCGGGTACAACTGGTCCTTCGGGCTGACGCATATCCAGTCGATCACTGGGTCCACGGGTATCGTCCCGTTCGTCTCTATCGATAGGGAGATTCCCCTTTCCTTCAGCCTGTTCCCGATCGTTGACAGGTCCTGCATTGCCGGCTCTCCCCCAGTGAATATCACCCTGTCACACCCGAAATCTATGACTTCGGCTACTATGGAGTCGATATTTCTCTCTTCGAATGTCATGAAGTCTGTATCGCACCACTCGCACCTTAGATTGCAGTTACCGAACCTAACGAAGACGTGTGGGATGCCGCTGTGGAAACCCTCGCCTTGCACTGAGTGGAATATCTCCACGATGGGGTATGTTTGCATTTAATCATCCCTGTACCGAGTTGTTTCGAATAAGCTGGAGGACCTCGGCCCTAGCCTCTGCCTTGTCGAAGAAGACGCCTCGCATCGCACTGGTCGTCATCACTGCATTCTGCTTCTTGACTCCCCTGCACTTCATGCATCCGTGCTGTGCCTCTAGAATTACTGCGCATCCCAATGGGCCGAGGTTCTCTACGATGTCGTTGGCTATCGACTGGGTTATCCTTTCCTGGTTCTGAAGTCTCTTGGAGTGCATATCGAGTAGCCTTGCAAGCTTACTTATTCCAACGATCCTATCGACTGGGATGTATGCGATATGCCCGCTGCCGGAGAAGGGCTGTAGGTGGTGCTCGCAAGTGCTTTGGAACTCCATGTCCCTGAGTAGAACAATTCCATCGTAACCCTCTGCATTGAATGTAGAGTCAAGAATAGACTTGGCATCCATCCCATATCCGGAAAATATCTCCTCGTACGACTGAACTACCCTCTCGGGGGTTCGTCTAAGTCCCTCTCTGAGCTCTTCCCCAGACTCTTCCAAGTACCTTACAATTGTCTCTACAGCATTTATCGCATCATTCTTATCGACCATCTAATCACCAGACCTGCCATGCCTTGCATCGATCTCGTCAAGTTGGTCGAGAAGCTTCCTGCAGGCCGTCCTGATGGCATCAGCCACACTTACGAATTTTCTCTCGTCACCTACGTGCCCCTTGATATCGTCTAGTATCTCTCTTGGCATGTCCAGGCTTACTTTAGGCATGTCCATCCGGATTTAGGAATGCACATAAATATTATTCAAGTAATACTTGAGTAATATTATCGTCTGCTCTCAATGCTGTCGTCCAATCCGGGATATGTTTCGTTGAGGACATTGGCCCTATCCTTCAGGATAGATAGTTGAGAATTGACCTCATCATCGGATATTCCTTGTGAAACTAGGTTAATGATTAGTGAAAGCCCGCCCTGTATTGATCCGGCCTCTAGAAAGGCATCATTGGAAATTTCCCCGGTGGCCCTCAATACCTCAAGAGTGTCTCTCAGATAGTCAATCTCGTTCTGAATATCAGAAATGCTGGAGTGCCCAGTGGTGTCAATCGTGCTTAGTGAGCTAATCATGGACAGGCGAACTACGGTCCCTTTTTGATGATTATCACTTGGTATATTCCACTAGTTCGACGAGTACCCCGCCTGTTGATGAAGGATGGACGAATGCAATCCTGTGTCCGTCCGAACCTGAGACGGGCTCGTTGTTTATCATCCGCAAACCCATTGACCGTAATTGGTCGATTTTTTTCTCAATATCACTTACGTTAACTGCGATTTGCTGCACACCGGGCCCCCTGCGCGACAGGAACCTACCAAGAGGTGAGTCTTCGGTCAGAGGCTCCAGAAGCTCGATTCTGACGTCTCCCTCGCCTTTCATATACCTGATTCTTGCACCTTGGTCTTCGACTACCTGGTCATCTTCTGATGTGAAACCCAACGCTACCCAGATTGGCTCGGAGTCGTCCAGTGAAGGCGTTGCTATGCCTATGTGGTTAATCGAACCTTCTCCCATTCAAACACCACTCGGCGATATCCACGTTCCGAACTCTTCCCTCATTACTCTGTTTACCTCTCCTACTGTCGCCTCCACCTTTACTGCTGATATAATCGGCTCCATTACGTTTGAGCCATCCCTACAGCTCGATCGAAGAACGCTAAGTGCATCCTCTACCATGTTGTTGTCCCGAGATTTCCTGATCGATTTCAGACCAGCCAACTTCTCCATCTCGTCCTTAGGGTTAATGACCATGCCCTCAAAGTCTGGCAGGCCCTCGTCCACGTGAGAGTTCACACCGACTACTAGTTCTTCACCGCTCTCTACGCTTCTTAGGTGCTCCCAAGCACTCTCATGGATTATTCGCTGCTGTAATCCAGCCTTTACGCAATCCATTGCCCCACCCATAGAATCTATATCTAGAATCGTTTGTCTTGCTTTTTCGATCAACTGATCTGTGGTTTTCTCAATTGCCTCTGAACCCCCCAGTGGATCTACGAATGAAGTTACACCAGACTCCTCGGCGATTATCTGCTGAGTCCTTAATGCGATACGAGCAGAGTCTTCGGTTGGAAGTCCGAGTGCCTCGTCAAAGCTATTTGTGTGGAGTGACTGAGTCCCGCCCATAACTGCTGCTAGTGCTTGGTAAGCGACTCTGACTGCATTATTCATGGGTTGCTGGGCAGTTAATGTGACTCCAGAAGTCTGTGTGTGGAACCTGAGTTGGGACGATTTCTTGTTCTCTGGGGAGAACTCATCCTCAATTATTGAATGCCAGAGCTCCCTAGCTGCCCTGAACTTACTTACCTCTTCGATGAAGTTGTTATGACACGCGAAGAAGAAAGACATCCTAGGAGCGAAATCGTCAATCTTCATGCCGCTCTCTAGTGCCTTCCTGGTGTAAAATAGTGCGTTTGAGAGTGTAAGCGCGATCTCTTGAGACGCTGTGCAACCGGCTTCTCGCATGTGATATCCGCTGACTGAGATTGTGTTCCACCTGGGTGCGTTATCCTTGCACCATGACATTAGGTCGGTAGTCAGTCTTACTGATGAGTCAGGCGGGAAGATATACAGGCCCCTAGAGATGTATTCCTTCAGTATGTCATTCTGTACAGTTCCGGATAATTCTTCCCTCTTTACCCCCCTCTCATCTGCTACTGCAACATACAGTGCTAGTAGTGTTGTGGCTGGTGCGTTGATGGTCATTGACGTGGAGATTGAGGCCATGTCTATGCCTTCGAACAACTCCCTCATATCGTGAATTGAGTCTATCGCAACGCCGACCTTGCCCACCTCTCCCGATGATAGTTCGTCGTCTGAGTCAAGGCCAAGTTGGGTGGGTAGATCGAATGCAACGGAAATTCCTGTCTGCCCGCTCTCAAGAAGGCTCAGGAATCGCTCATTAGTCTTCTTTGGTGATGAGAATCCGGCGTATTGCCTCATCGTCCATAGCCTGTCAAGGTACATTCCTGGGTGAATCCCCCGCCTATATGGGGGCTCGCCAGCTCGTTCTACCACGATTAACTCCAGAGGGTCGCATGACATGAACCATTCTCAGACGCTATCTTCTGATTGTGTAGACATCCACTATCCTTTCTAGGGACTTCATCTGCTCTTCGTCGATAATTCCCTCAGTTAGTTTCTCTTCAAGGAATTCCTTAGCTTCCTTTGTAGTCTGCCTCTCGCCTCTAGCCCAGATTGTCGCAAGGAGGTTGGATCTGTGCTCTTCTTCAACCTCAATATCCACCAGAAGCCCCCTCATCTCGTATTTGTACTCCATGTGCCTGCTTCTGTCGAGTCTCTTTGCCCTTGAAGCGGGCTGATATGAAGACATCTTGTTCCTAAATTTCCTTTGGGGCTTCTTCGGGACGTCCTTTGGCTCAACTGTAGTGGTTTCTGAGGGGGTTTTCGCAGGTTTGGTTTCGACGGTTTGGTTAGCTTTCGAAGCCTTCAACATGCTGCTCTGAATTATCTGCCTCGCCTTTAGGCTCCTTCCGTCATCTTCTTCCGGATCGTCCTCGGGAGCATCTGTTTCTGACTTACTCAATCCAATGTGTTTCCTTCCTTTAGCGCTGAGAATTTGCTCTTCGACGATTTCTGATTCCTGTTCCTCTTCGACTTCATCCAGAACTTCCGGGATTTCTTGCTCTGGCCGGACTAAGGAAGGCTCTGGTGTTTCCGCAGGGACTTCTACTTCGGGTTCTGACTTCTTCACTACTGCTTTCGGCTTGGCTCCGGGAACTGAGGGGGGTGCTCTCTGGGGGATTTGTCTTGGTGACTGTGGCCTCTTTGTCTTCGTTGGCTTTGATGAGGAGGATTGCGAACCAGTACCGAAAATGTTCTTCGGCTCTGCCTTCTTCCTCCTTCTTCTCTGCACTTTCTAATCAATCCTCAAACTACGGGCCGGACAGACTCTCATAAGAGTTCGCGATGTATCAATCCCAAACAACTGCGGTGTTGTCCGTTCTCAGAGTAGGATTGATAGCGCTTTCATTGATTGGGGTTGAGATACCGCATTCCAGCATCCGCCTGCCTAGCTCTGCGATCATAGTTCCATTGTCTATGCAGAATGGCTTGTCTGGCCAATGGCATTTTGCTCCCCTTTCCTCGCACATCAATGAGCTCATTTCCCTGAGTCGCTGGTTACATGCTACCCCCCCACCTAGCAGGAGCTCGTCCTTGCCGGTGTGGGCCAGAGCCCTCTCTGCTACCTCCACACAGGTTGCGAACGAATGCTCCTGTAGTGACCAGCAGACCTGTTCTAGTGTGATGCCTTCTGATACCTTCTGTATTGCAGAAGTGAGTATTCCTGAGAAAGCGAGGTCCATTCCATGAACTCCGTATGGCAGTGTTACTTCGTCTAGCTTATTGACCCCATTATCCACAAATGATGAAGACAGTCGCTCTACCTCTGGGCCTCCGGGGAATGGTATGCCATTGTGTCTTGCAAATTTGTCAAGCATGTTTCCTATGCCTATGTCAAGAGTCTCCCCTAGCACTCTGTATCTCCCATCTGCTCTTGCGATTACCTGTGTGTTGCCACCACTAACGTAGAGGAGGACCGGGTCGTCGCAACCCGTCTGGTTACGGCCAACCTCGATATGAGCTACGCAGTGATTCACTCCGATCAAGGGAACTTCGAGCCTAGTGGATAGGGTTCTTGCTACGGATGCACCAACTCGTAAGCATGGGCCAAGACCTGGTCCCTGGCTAAATGCGACGGCAGTTACTAAGTCCCAATCGAAATCATCCATTCCGTCAAGTTTTCCTAGGAGGGTTGATGTGGAGTCTGAATGGTGGTCTGCTGCCTCTCTGGGGTGTATTCCCCCTTCCTCAGGCCTGAATAGTGAGGACTGTGACGGGTATAGGGTTCCATCTGTTCCAACATAACCAAATGAGAACGTGTGTGCGGTGCTTTCTATTCCCAGAATAATGCCTTCCACATGGGCGGCATGAGCGGGGGTTCTTTCAACTATCGGAATTACCACCCACCGTGAGGACCCTGGTTACAAATTGTGGAGAGATTGCACATCTATCCACTGGTGATGACGAATTTCCACTTTCTGGGCATCATCTCTTAGATCGCGAAAGACTTGTCCACCCCCCGGGTATGTCCATTCTCATAAACGAAAATAAAGTCGAGAAAGTAGCTCCAACTCAGGATTTGATATCCGAATTTGCGCCTTGGTACCCCGGAAATTCAGAGTATGGGGGAACTCGTGTTATTGATGTAAATGGGATGTCGGTTGTACCTGGATTCGTTGATTGCCATACTCACCTTGTATGGTCTGGGGACAGGGCTAACGAGCTTGCAATGAGAGTTTCAGGGAAGTCTTACAAGGATATCGCAGCTTCTGGCGGAGGCATTATGAAAACAGTGCTCGAAACTAGGAGTGCACCCGCTGATTCTTTAGTTGGGTCTGGAATAAGGCGTGTAAATTCAGCACTATTGAATGGAACCACATCTATAGAAGCAAAGAGCGGATATGGATTGGATCTTGATTCCGAAGTGAAAATACTTGAGGCGATATCCGTAATTGATAGGTCGACACCCTGCAATATAATGGCCACGTGGCTTGGAGCGCACGACTTCCCTCCCGAATTTGATCGGAAGTCCTACGTAGATCATTTGATCGCAGAACAACTTCCAGTGATCTCCGAGCTTGCACTTGCAAAGTGGGTAGACGTATTCTGTGAAGAGGGTTGGTTCACTAATGAGCAAACCGAGGACATTGTAAAGGCCGCCAAATCATATGGATTGGGATCGAGGCTCCATGTCGACGAGTTCGTTGACAGTGGAGGCCTTGAGCTTGCAGCCGAACTAGGTTCGGTAAGTGGTGATCATGTAGCATGCTCCAACGATGATTCTAGAATTAGTGCTGCAGAGGCTGGTACTGTCCAGACATTCCTCCCAGGGACTCCCTATATTCTTGGCAGTGACCTGGATCTTCCAATCAATCAGTGTATTGTAGAAGACTGGCCATTCTCAATAGCTACTGATTTCAATCCTAACTGTCCAATCACATCACTTCCACTGGTTGGTAGTATGCTATCACACAGGATGAACGTTGATCCACTGGCTTCACTCGTTGCTGCAACTAGAAACCCTGCAACCACTATGTTTGATGGAACCGATGTTCGTGGCGTAATTGCAGAAGGAAGGAGCGCGGATTTGAATGTCCTATGGTCATCTTCCGCTGACTCTTGGTGTCAGACACCGGGTACCTCACCTGTAATGATGACATTCAAAGATGGCGATATTGTTAATTCCAATAAGGTGTATTGATTCAGCCATATCATAGTGAGTTTATTGAATTCAATTATTCTCGAATTCAAATAAATAAAATATTTTGATAGTGATGGGCATTGTCATTGACAAAAATCTCTGATTTTACGATGGGTGTGTTTCCGATAATCTATGTTATCAGAATCAAAAACTAATGATGCATAGTGGACAGTCTTGCAGTGTTGCGTTTTTATTATAATAGTAAAAATATCACGTTTATCCCCCCTATTATACTGAAATATTGAAGTCAGGGATGTCAACCAATAGACATGGCAAACAAAAGCCAGGGTTTCTGCATGAAGTGCAAGACTTACGTGAATATCGACAAGCCCAAGATGATCATTATGAGCAATGGTAGAACAAGGGTAGCTGGTTTTTGCTCATCATCGGAATGTGATGGCCGTATCTCAAAGATTGTGTCATAGGTAATCAGAATGATTCTTGAGGGGGCGGCTTCACCCATAAAGGCCGGGCTCGTGGTCTAGGGGTTATGACGTCGCCTTGACATGGCGAAGATCGCAGGTTCAATTCCTGCCGAGCCCACCATTAGTAACGATACTATCTGTATTATTATTCAAATTCGTATGAAACTCTCAACCTTCCCTTGCCCTTGTTCTTCTTTCCGATGTACCTGACCCGGGGGATCTGGGAAGTGTTCGAAGCATGAGTTCCGGCGCAGGGACATAAGTCCACATCCTCAACCTCTACCACCCTCAGATGAGTAATTGCTTCTGGAATCCTGTGCATGAATTTGGTATGCCTCATCTGCTCGTGGTTCATGATCCTCTTCCTATCCCACTCGTGGATGTTCACATCTATGTTTGAGCTAATTACCGAGTTTACAGCTTCCACAAGTGCGTCTGGATCGAACACATCTTTGTTCTCGAAAAACAGATCAACCCTCGATTGTTCGGCGCCTATCTGGTTTCCAACTGTCTCGGCGCCCCAGATATCCTCGGCTAGAGCCGAGAAGATATGCTGTGAAGTGTGCATCAGTGTATTCCCGTTCCTCCTCTTAACATCGATTTCGCATGTAATGTCCTGTCCTATTGAGAAGTCGCTGACATCATCCACCGGGTGCAATATCATTTTCCCTGGGAGGACCTCATGGAGATCGGATACATGGGCACCATCAGAAATTATCAACCCGGTATCCCCGGGTTGTCCTCCCCCCCTAGGGTAGCAGTAAGTCTGTTCCAAAAGAATCGAGTTTTCATTCGTCCCTACTACTTTGGTGTCGAATGGGGGGGGATTGGTCCCAGGATGCCTAGTCATGTGCAATTTTTCCTGCAATTTATCACCCGAAAATACTGGAGAGGCGCCCCCCGACTATTGCATCCGACAGAGCCTCACATTCTTGCGTCATTGACCTATCGCCCTCTAACGGGGGCACTATGGTTCTGACCCATTGGTGAATCTTCGAGACGCCTGATCCGGGCTTCTGGTCAATTGTTTCTAGGGCCTCCGAGGAGCAAACCATCTCGTTTGCTATGACCTGAGACAGATATTTCGATGCCCGAAGGGCCCTGAAGCAACCCGTCGAGCCCATCGAAGCGTGGTCCTCCTTGCCCATGCTGACTGGTACGTTGCTCGAAGTAGCGGGGTTTGCTAGCAGGTGCAGTTCTGCAATAATAGAGGCTGCAACGTACTGAATAATCATCAGGCCGCTCTCGAGGCCCTCCTTGTTGGCGAGAAAGGCCTTCTGACCGCTCCACTTAGGGTCTAGAATCTGGTTTATCCTTCTCTCTGAGATTGTGGCTAGTTCGTGACATGCAATTGCAATTGCATCACTGGCTAGGGCTAAATTCTGTCCATGGAAATTACCCCCACTGATGATTTCAGCATTATTACCCTCCACGAAGACGAGAGGGTTGTCTGTAGCGCTGTTTATCTCTATTTCCAGCATCCTTCTTGTTTCTCTTAATAGGTCGATAACTGGGCCATGGACTTGAGGGCCGCACCTGAAACAGTATGCGTCCTGAACCCTGTCGTAATCTGAATCGGACGACGAAATCTCGGACTCCGACAAAAGTTCTAGAATCCTAGCAGCGGAGATAGATTGGCCTAATTGTGGCCTGGATTCATGGATTCGGGGGTCAAATGGTCTTTGAGACCCCCTAATGGCCTCCAATGAGCAAGCCAATGAGGCATCAGCAGCGAATGTTAGCATCTCCATGTTCAATACGGAAACAGTTAGGAAAGCGCACATCTGGCTTGTACCGTTAATCAGTGAAAGTCCTTCCTTTGCTCGGAGTTTTATCGGTTCCAGTCCGGCCATTGAAAGCGCATCGTGGCTGTCTCGACTTGCCCACACGCCGTTTTCGTAGACTGAGCATTTTCCCTCCCCCATCATGGATAATGCCATGTGGGATAGGGGGGCCAGATCTCCAGAGGCTCCGAGAGACCCTATGCGGGGTACCTCTGGGGAGATCCTGGAGTTAACCATGGATAGCATTAGATCAACGACCTCGGGTCTCGAGCCGGATACTCCTTTCGCGATTGAGTTCGCTCTGAACACCATCATCAGAAGGACGTGTTCTGGATCCATCCTCTCACCGATGCCACAAGCATGACTCCTGACCAGATTTTCCTGGAGAGCCTCAATTTCGTCATCTTCTATTCTGACCGATGACATGGCTCCAAATCCAGTATTTATTCCGTATACAGTGTCTCCAGATCGGACTATATCCTCTACTGCAGCGTTAGATTCCCCCATCCTGTCCCTTGATTCAATAGATAGCGATACTGTGGATTGGCCACTAGCGATTGACATAGCCTGCTCCAGAGTCAAGGAGCTACCATCGATCTGGATATCAACCATCAGGGGTTTCGAATCGTGATTCCCAAATAGAGTCATCGAGTATCATAGAACAAGTCCCTTAGCACACTTTCATGCACAATGTTGGGCATTGTGACGTCGATCCTTTCATCGGACTCCATAGCCCTAGTGATGGCGAACCTTGCAGCTGGATTCCTCGCCCATGACCTTCTAGCAAGGCCGTTATTTACGTCCCATGATATCATGGAGTCGATATTCTCCTGAGATTCTTCTGACCCATCGATAACTAGTCCGAATCCACCGTTAATGGCCTCGCCCCAGCCAACTCCTCCACCATTGTGCAGGCTAACCCATGTTGCCCCCCTAAATGAGTCTCCGACGAAGTTCTGTACTGACATGTCTGCAGTGAACATAGATCCGTCGTATATGTTCGCAGTCTCCCTATATGGGCTATCAGTACCGCTAACGTCATGATGATCTCGACCTAGGACAATTGGTGCAGTCACAGTGCCATCAGAGATAGCCTGGTTGAATTCCCTAGCTATGGCCCTCCTTCCTACTTCATCCGCGTATAGGATCCTAGCCTTGCTCCCAACAACAAGGCCATGCTTATCTGCCTCGGATATCCATCTTATGTTGTCCATATACTGAGTACGAATTTCGTCCGGACAACCATCAGATAATTCCTCAAGGACATCCTTTGCAATCTGGTCTGTCTTCCTAAGATCGCTGTCCTCCCCAGATGTGCAGATCCATCGGAACGGTCCGAATCCGTAGTCGAAGCACATTGGCCCCATTATGTCCTCCACATAGGAAGGATATAGGAAGGAACCGTCCTTGTTTTTGATGTCCGCGCCTGCTCTGCTAGACTCCAACAAGAAGGCGTTTCCGTAATCCCAGAAGCGGGTCCCTCTGAAGCAAAGTGAGTTGATTGCTGCGACGTGCCTCCTCAATGAAGATTGTACTGATTCCTTGAATTTGGCAGGGTCTTCCTTTAGCATATCCGTACTCTCATCTAGTGTCAAGCCGACAGGAATGTAGCCACCTAGCCATGGATTGTGAAGGCTGGTCTGATCGCTAGCAAGATCTACATTGGTACCCCTCTCCACCAGATACTCGAGCAGTTCGACGATGTTGCCCACATATCCGAGAGAGGCTGCCTCCTTTCTGGAAATAGCCTTCTCAGCACGATCCACTAGCTGCTCGATGTCTTCGTGAAGCTCTGTAAGCCATCCCTGTGAATGCCTCTTTATTGCCGGGGATGGGTCGACTTCGGCAATTATGCATACAGCACCTGCAATGACCGCTGCCTTGGCCTGGGCCCCAGACATCCCTCCAAGTCCGGAAGTTACGTAGAGCACCCCTCCGAGCCCTTCTTCGGAGCTCTTTCCGAGGTACTTTCTTGCAGCGTTGAGTATCGTGATCGTTGTTCCGTGAACGATTCCCTGGGGCCCTATGTACATGTACGACCCTGCCGTCATTTGCCCGTACTGAGATACCCCCAAGGCGTTCATCCTCTCGTAGTCCAATTGAGAAGAGTAGTTTGGGATTACCATGCCATTTGTGACTACTACCATCGGGGATTGTTGGCTAGAAGGGAACAGCCCCAGCGGGTGGCCGGAGTACATTACTAATGTCTGATCTTCCCTCATCTTGCTAAGATACTCCATCGTAAGCAGGTACTGCGCCCAGTTCTGGAAAACGGCCCCGTTGGCCCCGTAGGTAATCAGTTCGTGAGGAAACTGGGCTACATTAGGATCTAAGTTGTTCTGAATCATCAGCATTATTGCTGCTGCGGACTCAGAGCTTGCATTGTAATCGGATATTGGCCTGGCATACATTTCGTAATCTGGCCTGAACCTATGCATGTATATGTGACCTAGATCGTCCAGCTCATCCAAGAACTCCTTGGCGAGAGTCTCGTGCCAGTCTTCAGGGAAGTATCTCAAAGCGTTTTCAACGGAGAGCACCCTTCCTCTTTCGTCGAGCACTTCGGGTCTTGGAGGGGCATGAGGGACTGTAGAATCTATGGGCTTATGAGGTGGAAGAGTATCTGGGATTCCGTGAATGTTGTCTTTGTCTAGACTCATTTCCAACCAAGCCTCTCGGATACTGTGGACCTAATCCTCTCTAGTGAGTAGGCAGATCCCTCAACTACGGCATCCAATCTCGTCGAGAGCTCATCGACATCCTTTCCTTCGATGAAATCAAGATTAATTCTGACATTCATCGATGCTATGTTAACGGCAGAACTCGATAGCTCCGCTGCTGAAGCCAAGTCAGTCAATGCATTTGAGTTGCATGATTTACTGAAGGACTCGATGTCGGATAGAAGGTCCAATGCTTCCGATGCTGTTTCCAGGGGAGCCTGTGCGGCCCCTATCGTTGCCTCCCTTATAGACAACTTTCTGAATTCCTTCTCTTTTTCATCGCTCTTTGGTAGACGATATGCCCCCATTACTTGGTCGAATGCATGTGCATCCTTTTCTGCGAGTCCAATAGTGGCACCTATTTTGGGAACCCATTTCGAGATTATTGACTCTGCCGACTCGTGTCCATCCACCCACTTCTCCTTACCTGCAGTAAGCCTTGCCACCATTATGGCCAGGGATTGTGCGTGAGCCAGGGACAAAGCGGCAACCGATCCACCTCCCGGAGTAGGGTCGGAGGAAGCTATTGCTCCAAGTACCGCCTTGTATCCATCGTTCATCCAAAAGCCTCACTAATTGCCCATTCAATAATACTTGATTCGGGTTCAAATTTGCCTAGCTTGTCCAGCATGAGCCCGGATATTGCTGCATTGACTAGTGAGGATACACCAGCAGAATCAGGTTCATTGTGATAATTCCGCCCGGCTGAAATCATAGCGTCAAGAGGAACTAGGCCAACAAGCTCTCCCGCGACTACGTTCAAGCCAATCTTGTGGGCCTCCTCTCGGATTGCCTCAGTAACATGATGCAGTCCAGTTACACTGTAGTCTAGGAGATTCATCGAAACTTGGGCAGTGGACTCATCGTACATCCAACCTGCTGCCTGGAGAGACTGGAATTTTCCAGGCTTCCTCATAGGTTTCCCGTCCTCGCCGATAATTTTCTGTCCGTCCACATCCTTGAGCAAAGAGCCACTTGTTCGAATTAGAGATGCTATCGAGTTTGCCTTGGTTTTGTCATCGGAGTTCAGATTAACATTGTATGCGATTAGGATCTGCCTAGCTCCAGTGGCCGTAGCACCTAGCTTTGGGTTGAATTCTCGAGGCCCGTAGTCTGGGGCCCATTCCTCGGATCGAGTCTTTTCCTCAAGTCCTTCATACTCGCCTCTCCTTATGTCTGGTAGCCTAATTCTTCGGTCACTCCTAGCTGCCTCCGCATAGAGGTACACAGGAAGTTCGAGTTTGTTCGATACAACCTCTGCATATCTTTCCGAGAGGCGAACGCATTCCTCTATCGATAGACCGCTGATTGGGATGAATGGGACAACGTCAACGGCACCCATCCTAGCGTGCTCACCACTGTGACCCCTCATGTCAATCAGTTCTGAAGCCACCATTGTGCACTCAATTGCAGCTTTTAGGACGTCATCGGGGTGCCCGACCATCGTGACAACTGTCCTGTTGAAGTCGGCTCCCATGTCAACATCGAGAAGTGTGACACCACGAATTGCCTCTATCGAGGCTGTTATCCTGTCTATTACTGACTTGTCTCGGCCCTCGCTGAAGTTAGGGACGCACTCCACAAGCGGCGAAGTCATGTTGGTTGGAGAGGTCCGTGCGTCAAGAGAGTTTGCTTAGGAGTAGAGTCCATCGGAGTTCGAGTCTTGACCCTGCTTCCGGTTTCCCTCAACCTTCTTTATAGCACCTATGAAATCGGCCCTTTTCACCGACTTCCTGCCTTTGGAAATTGCTGAAATACCCGCTTCCAAGACTGAGGATTTTATCTCAGCGCCACTGAATCCATCTGTCATAGATGAAAGGGTCCTGAGGTCCACGTCCTTTGCAAGAGGCATGTTATTTGTGTGAACTGAGAAGATTGTCTCCCTAGCATCGGAATCGGGAATTGGGATCTGGATTATTCTATCGAATCGACCTGGCCTCAGTAGGGCCGCATCCAGAAGTTCAGGCCTGTTGGTTGCCGCGATTACCTTAACTTCGTCAAGAGGCTCGAAGCCGTCAATCTCGGATAGGAGCTGCATCAGTGTTCTTTGAACCTCCCTGTCCCCCGATGTGGCCGTATCTAGCCTCTTTGAGCCAATAGAGTCTATCTCGTCGATGAAAATGATAGAGGGAGCCTTCTGCCTAGCCATTTCGAATAGCTCCCTAACCATTCGCCCCCCCTCGCCTATGTATTTCTGGGCAAGCTCGGCCCCCACTAGCCCAAGGAATGTTGCCTTAGTCGAATTTGCTACGGCCTTGGCCAGCATTGTTTTACCAGTACCGGGAGGTCCAGTGAGGAGGACTCCCTTGGGTGGTTCAATTCCTATATCTGAGAAGGCTTCGGGTTTCTCGAATGGAAGTTCGATGGCCTCCCTTAGCTCGTTTATTTGCAGTTCTAGACCGCCAATAGAAGAGTATTCCACTTGAGGGCTTTCGACAATCTCAGCATTACTAACCAGAGGATCCCATGAATCCGACAGGATCTCGACCACTGAAAGTGTGTCTTGGTTTAGCGCTACCCTAGCGCCGGGCTTCAGCCCAGAACCGTCCAACCTTCGATTAATTGAGACTAGGAATACGGTACCGTTAGAGCTACGAACAATTGCCTGATCATCTACGATATCCTGGACGTATCCAACGATCAACGGCGGAGTCTTGATGCTGCTTAGCTCCTCCTCTAGCCTATTCGTACGCTTCTTCAATTGGGCGAACTCGTTCTCCAGGAAGAGCTTCTCAGTGAGAAGCTGTTGGGCCTTGTCAGATAGCTCAGCGAATTCAGCCTTTAGGCTATCTAGAGCGTCGTTTTCATTGTTTACCTTTCCTAGCGAATCCCCAGAGTTTGAAGCATCCTCCGCCTCACTAGCCATACACTTCACATGAAACAGGTGCTTATGACCCCTGCGAAGGACTATGTTTGGACTCATTATCGAAGATGCATGGGTGCATGCGAGCTATGTGGGGCAGAAGGTATCTCTACCAGAAGTGCCACCGTTTCAAAGTCGATACTTGAATGCTGCACAAGATGCATCGATTCTATGGGGTTAGTTGTAGAAAGAAGGGAGCCGGCAATTCAAACCCCGTCGAAGCCTCAAACCAATGTCATTGGTAAGGGAGTACAGGGATTCGACATTATGACAAAGGATAAGATGGAGCTAGCATCCGACTTTCACACAAGAATTTGTGGGGCCAGAGAACAAAAGGGACTATCCCAAGAAGATCTAGCTCGAATGATGAATGAGAGGGTTGGAGTTGTTCAGAAGGCTGAGAGCGGCATCAGACCCACAGACTCCCTACTGAACAAGTTCTCCAAGGCACTAGGAATAAGTCTGCTAGTTGAGTCTGTCCCAAATAGCCACACAGTAGTAGCATCAGAAAAGGACCGGCAAATGACGATTTCAGATGCCCGAGGCTCTGATGATGATACGGTTCGGAATAAGAAGCCCAAGAAGAAAGGAAGGAGGCTCGGGGTGTCCAGATCCGGTGCACGTTCCAGGAGATAGGATGCAGGACAGAGTCCCACTGCATGTAATCCACCTCGATCAGGACGATCCGAGGAAGTGCACTGCTAGGAAAATGCACTCTATGGGGTTGGTTAGCCTTCACGAGTCACCTGCAGGATCACCAAGAAGGGGATTCCTCCTCGATCCAAGATCTAGAACCATTCTTGGTCCAGAAGACAGGTCGTTGATAGACCTGGGCGGATCTATTGTTGTGTTAGACTGCTCATGGAAGAGAATTGATGAGTCCTTGGACATGGTAGGTGGCATGACAAAACTTGAAGGAAGGATATTGCCGTTCCTACTCGCTGCGAATCCAGTATCGTGGGGCAAGGTTGGGAGGCTCACATCTGCTGAAGCAATAGGGGCATCATTGGCTATACTAGGGCGATGGGAGGAAGCCTCAATGGTTCTGGATCAATTCAAATTCGGCCCCCAGTTCCTAGAGCTGAACGAGGTCCCGCTAGATGCTTACTCAGCCGCAGAGTCCAGATATCGGATTGAAGAATTACAGTATGAATTCTTCGAAAAATCTTCCTAGAACTCTCTAGAGGGGTGTTCGAGAACAAACCGGGGAGTTGCCCCCCCGGCCTGCTTGCGTTGTCCGAGTTTATCTTACTCAGAGGTTATTGTCAATCTCGGAGCCGATTCGGGCTCCAACACCGACTAATAGGCCGTCGACGATCCAAGCTGGAAGGACATCAGCGAT
>CEUS01247972.1_pt1 | contig 25540 bp, 23 predicted proteins | sample 427031 | NCBI WGS metagenome assembly CEUS01 (sample SAMEA2622837, study PRJEB7988) | marine metagenome | biome: marine biome (ENVO:00000447); feature: marine epipelagic mixed layer (ENVO:xxxxxxxxx); material: "saline water (ENVO:00002010), including plankton (ENVO:xxxxxxxx)" | depth 140 m | reverse complement strand
CAGGGACAGGCTTACTACAACTATTCAGAGTGATAAAGTTGAGACAACAATTTGACAAAAAATGTTTTTCAGACCTCAACGACCTGTCGACTTTGTGGGTCTGAGAGAGTCGAATCGGTCTTGGAACTTAGTCCAACACCCCCAGGGGACCTTTTTCTCACGAAAGACAGATTAGAGAACTCCACGCCGCTATATCCATTGACGTTGGCTTTGTGCCTGGATTGTGGCTACGTTCATCTGCCATATTTGTTGGATCCAGTTATTAGTTATTCTAATTACGTCTACGAAACAAAGGTTACTGTTGGTCTCAGTAACCACTACCAAGAGTACGCCACAAATGTGGCGTCATTAGCCGGAGCTAGCCCTTCAGCTCTGGCGATTGATCTTGGCAGTAACGACGGGACTATGCTGAAAGCATTTAGAGACTTAGGCCTGCGAGTATTAGGGATAGAACCAAACGAGCGAATTGCTGAGGTAGCGAATAAGGATGGGTTGAACACTATTAGTGGTTATTTTTCTGAGTCGATTGCTACCCAGATAGTGCAAGAGTATGGAAAGGCGTTAATCGTAACAGCGAACTATATGTATGCAAATATAGCTGATGTGGAGGAGTTCACTAATCACGTGAAGACAATTCTCGATCCACAAGGCATATTCGTCGTTCAAACTGGTTATCATCCTCAACAGATGAAGCTAAATATGTTCGACTACATATACCATGAACATTATTCATATTTTACCGTCAAAGTATTGAAGAAGCACTTTGAACGTTGCAATCTAGAGTTGGTTGATGTGTCACTGCACAAGGCGAAAGGCGGCTCGATACGAGCTGTCGTCCAACATAAGGGTGGTAGGAGAAAACCCCAAAAAAGTGTAGGACTGTTTATCAAGTCTGAAGATCAAATCGGGGTGCACAAGCCCACCGCTTACATGAAGTTTTCTGAAAAACTTGATGGTCTAAAAATAGAACTAACCGCCCTACTTAAGAAGATAAAGGGAATGAACAAGAGTATCGTAGGGTACGGTGCATCACACAGTACCACTACTTTGCTCTATCATTTCGATATAGGTCACTATATCGACTATATCGTTGATGACAATTCCATTAAACACGGCCTATTTTCACCAGGCTACCACCTGCCAGTGTATCCGGCATCTAAATTGAACTCAGCTAAACCCGAATATGCTCTCATTCTTGGTTGGCAACATAGGGAGAGTATCATCAATAGAAATAGAGAATTTTTGAGTAACGGTGGGCGTTTCATAGTGCCGTTGCCGAAACTCGTTGTAGTTGAGTGAGGAATGGACTTCGACATACCCTGGTGGTGGACTTCATTCGATGAAGAAGAAATTTCTCGTATCGCTGTGTCATACGGGCAGAAAATGATTCTAACGTCGTAATTAGTAAGAAGGCTCAGCGACTAATGGATGAAGCTGCCTGACTGTGGCTGATTGTCGAACCTATACGATGATAATGCCATGTTCCGATACGAATTCTACAAGCCTGACGAATATAAGGAGTTTGTTAAGTCGCTCCCTCGGCAGAGAAGGCCCCACGTGGATGAATACATGCCTATGCTGTTGCTTCTGGCAAAACCAGAATCGTTAGTCATGAGTGGTTCGCTTGTCTCGATGGATGGTTCGCAAAGGCATGTCTACTATAACTATTCGGAATAGGACGTCGTTCTGGCTGACGTTTGAGCACTATCGTTGGAAGGGTGCAAAGAATGTTGTAGGTCCTAAAATGTCAGCATTAATCCGACGAGATTGTGACGGACGGACATATGTCTAGACGGATTTCTTGGTGGCGCACGTCTTTTGGTGAACAGGAAATTGAGCGGATCGGTCAATCTATCAGACAGGAGAGCGTGGGCCAGGGGAAAGTCACGGCTGAACTGGAAAGAGAACTTGGGGAACTCCTAGAGGTTGACCATGTCATTGCGGCATCGAGTGGAAGCAGTGCGATTGTAATGAGCTTGATGGCAGCTGGAGTGGTGCCCGGGGACGAGGTGATTCTGCCGAACAGAACTTGGATTGCGACTGCACATGCCGTTCACCTGTTAGGGGCCAAGGTAATACCTGTGGACGTGCAGCCGGGCCGGCCGATTATTGATGCTGATCAGATCGAAAAGGAAATCACCGCAAAGACGAAAGTCATCATGCCTGTCCATATGAACGGCCGTTCGGCAGACATGGTGAAGATACGAAAACTCGCCAATCGTTACGATCTTGTCGTGATAGAGGATGCAGCCCAAGGACTCGCGTCGAGAAATTCGAACGGCTACCTTGGAACACAGTCGGACATCGGGTGTTTCTCCTTGTCGGTTGCAAAGGTCATCTCGACCGGTCAGGGTGGATTTGCGGTTACATCGAATGGTGACTTGGCTGGTAAATTGCGAAGGATTCGTACGCATGGTGTTGAGAACGTCAAAGATCCGAAGGAATGGACTGTACCTGGTTTCAATTTTCGGATTACCGACGTACACGCCTCGATCGGGCTCGAGCAGTTGAAGCGCTTACCGGAACGACTTGATCGCCTAAGGGAAATATATCGCATGTACGAGGAGGGTCTAGCCGGTAGTCCTTTTCGGCTGATCCCGGTCGATCTCGCGGGCGGTGAAGTCCCGATATACGTCGAGTGCTTGGTCGCGCGCCGCCAACACTGGATAGAACTTCTTGAGTCAGAGGAAATAGAAACGAGACCCTTTTATCCAGACATTGACAAAGCGCCCTATTTTGCGACGAGGTCCATTACTTTTCCGAACTCTAGGGAGTTCGGGATTGAGGGAATTTACCTACCCAGTGGGCCAAGCCAAGAGCTGCAGGATATTCGCTTAACCATCTCGAGAATACGTAAGTTGAGTGAATCAGTCCGAAATTGAATCTATGCTCACGTAGGCCGGCGTGTGCAGGGTTTAGTCCAAGACTCATGGCCAATTCGATCGTAGGTTCGGGGCGCCTTCAACAAGCTATGGCGACAAGCACAGGCCAGGTGTTCTAAACTGGCGGAATGGTGATCGTTGAATTGACCTCTACCCTCCGGTTTGCAGCCTAGGGTGTTTAATGCATCACGTTAGACAGCGTGTATTCACGATTGACGATCAGGCAGCATTTGCCGAGCTCTCTGGAGACTACAATCCTTTACATCTGGACGAAGTCTATTCACGAAGACTACTTTTCGGGTCGGCCATTGGGTATGGGGTGTACTCGCTGCTATGGGCGCTAGATTGTTGGCTAGAGGACAAGACTGAGGTTATTGAATTACGCTCTATTAAAGTGTTGTTTCTAAAGCCGATTAGAATCGGTGAAACAATTAGTCTGTCGTGGACGAGCAAGGGTGACAGGCACATGAGAATGACCTTGGAGCGAGGTCATTCGCTCGTGACTAGCATTGAGTTCGAATGGACGACATCAACGAATCAAAAGTGGGAATTTTTAAAGGCTTGTTGCCCTGAGAAGCGAACACCACGGGTGTTGTTAGAACACGACATTGAAAACAGGTCAGGCAGTCTTGATTTATATCTAGACAGAGAAGCGGCAGGCAAGATCTTTCCCAGTGCGTTAGCACGCCTGACCCGCTTGCAGCTATCAGTCTTGCTTTGTATTACCCGCCTAATCGGCATCGAATGTCCAGGCTTGCACTCTTTCGAGTCAGAGATCAGACTCTTGTCTGGTGTGGGAAGCCATGAAACGGGGCTGAAATACCAAGTACAGAGGGTCGAAAGACGTTTTGGGATGGTGTTCATGGATATCGTCGCGCCAGGAATGAAAGGCGCGATTCAGGCGTTTCTTAGACCAAGAGAAAAGGAGCAAGCTCAATTTTCAGATCTGAAGAATATGGTAGTTCCTGGAGAATTTGCAGCGCAGCGGGCATTGGTTGTTGGAGGGTGTCGTGGTCTGGGCGAGGTGACCTCAAAACTTCTTGCCGCTGGTTCGGCTGAAGTTAAATTGACCTACCATCAAGGAAGAAGAGATGCAAAGCGTGTCGTTGAGGAAATTGCATCGAATGGTGGTTCTGCCGAATGTTGTCAATTTGATGTTTTATCTAAAGATAGTGATCATGTGGGCCCGGCAATACAGAGTTGGAGGCCAACCCATTTGTACTATTATGCGACCCCTTTTATATCCGCAGGAGAGACTGGCGTGTTTTCCAGGGACCTGTTCCGTAGATTCTGCGATCACTATGTAACCGGATTTGTTAATGCCTTGGCGTTACTAGGAGGAGGCGACGGGACATTTGTGTTTTATCCTTCATCTGTATTTATGGATGATCCCCCTAGTGATATGAGCGAATATGTGACCGCTAAAGGAGCAGGTGAAGCACTGTGTGGGTTCATCGAGGATACGGCCCCTGAGATCAGTATATATCGCCCAAGATTGCCCAAGATGGCGACGGATCAAACCGTAAGCCTGCTCCCAGCGGAGAATCACGACCCTGTTCCGATCTTGCTAAAGCATTTGCGACATTTCAGAGATGTCACAGTGTCACGATGACTCAGACGTTGTTGAATTGTGGGGAGGGGGGGCACGGGTGGGGTGGGCTCCCCGGCTTGAAACAGTGTCGGTTTTGGGGGAGCAGGCCGGGTGCATGGCCTGAGATAGTCTGTTTAACTAGGGGCACCGTCCTGACCGGAAAGAAACCAATCGTGGTTTTTCCGCAAGAAAGAGGCGCTGACCCTAGCATCCGGGTGGATCCAACCACAGCGAACAGGAAAATGTGGGGCTGATTTAAGCTTCTTCCAGAATAATTTCTGCAATTTAGTATCTGTCGGCATCTCCTTCCAGGTGCCGTTTAGTCGACCCTCCATCTCTTCCACAGCGGCTACAATTTCTTCGGATGTGTTGTTGATAATTTCTATACCCAACTCTCTGTAAAACTCACTACGCAGAAACGTGATTGCCCCTGTTTCGATTAACTCGTCAAGGGACAAAAACATTTGAGTGGACTCCCATCTCAAATACTTAAAAAGATCGATCGTAAACGCCTGATTGGTCCGTCCTAGACCCACTGGAAGCTGGTTTACCTCGACCAGGGGACGCCGGAACGCTACGCAGATGTCATCGAGTCCAGTCCCTGTCGTAATGCAATACCGGCAATGAGCCATGAGCCACATGTCCAAAAAGTCATCCCGGTGGGGGCTATTGGCGTAGTCGATGACACGTGGATGATTGACGTCGAAAACTTGCGTGACCCCTTTGCCCATTCTGAAAACCCAGTGCCCCGCTGCAGCCGAAGTGAGCGCTGCTTCACGAAAGGTGTCTATGTCAGCATTCCGATAATCGTGGTAGCTCCAGTCGGTTTTTAGCCACTGCTGGTGTTGGGATTTGTAGGTGTTATCTCTTACGAGAAGGCACACAAACGTCTCACCTGCTGTCAGCCCAATAGATCTAAGGAACTCTCGGCCTTGTGTATTTTCGTCGTAGGTAAAAGAAATGTGATGCTTTGTTTGATGCAGCACACCCTTAATATCTCTGCTTCCAGATGCTACAGGTACGAGTCTCACAACATGTGGCTCGCCTCCAGGAATGAGCTTATTGACAACGTCAAGATATTTAACAAAAGAAAAGACCCAAAATTTCCGAGAGGCCATGCGTGGCCAATGTTCGTTACAGTATTGGTTAGAGGAGAAATAGAACACATCCAAACTCGTTGAGCCCTCTAATTCCCGTTCGCTCAAGTAATATTCAGCGTCGAAGACCCCATTTCCGATCACTACTGTGCCGATGGTGCCGAAACGTACCAATTTGAAAGGTCTTAGGCACCTGATACACAAAAGCAAAGGTAGAGCGAGAAAATAAAAAGGGAACTCGATTATGAGAAATCGAATTCCCTTGAAAAATTTTCGAACGGTTAAGGCCAGACCACCGGTCCTAATTTGAACGACTTGATACGCCAGAAAAGAAATCAACTCGTGGCGTGCCATGTTGATGCTTGACCTTCAACAACAACGGGTAGTCTAAGGATGGACGGCTGTTGCTAGGTGTCTATTGTGCCCATGCTCTGTCTCTCTATTAGAGTATCGCGATCCCAGTTTCCCATTTTGCTTTTGACGTTATAAAACGTCGTGTATGGAGAAGGTTTTCTTATCAGAAACCCGTCCTTATCCTCTTCGGTTATATCAAAAGTTTCGAGCCAGTAATCGCAGGTCTTACAGAAAGAAATATCATCCCATTTCTGTGAATTATGGAGAGTGCGCAGATGATTCATTTTCTCGCCATTCCACACGGCCTCGAGTCCTCCGTCTCGAAACACATTCCCGACAATGCTCTCCGGGAGATCTGGGCTCTCAGCAGTGATAACGCAGGTTGTGACATCGCCGTTTGCACGGATGCAAAGGTCGCGGAAGATCTGCTTGCATGGAACGCGATCCGGTAAATCTTCACGGCTCCAGCCAGGAACCTCAGAGACGTCTGGCGTTGAATCTTTGATGTATCCGGTTAGTCTGATTACATCGGCGCGTTCTTTCCAAAAATCAAGAAATTTAGGTATTTCATGATAATTGTAGTCCGTCTCTACAAAGGTTACGCCTACACGCGGAAGGGGTTGGTCTCCTCGAATCTCAAGCAATAATTCAATGTTGGCGATGAGTGTGTCCAGCCGAGTGATCCCTCGGGCTAATTTCAAAGTTCCTGGTGTCACCGCATCAATACTAATGTTGATCGAATCAAATTGGATGTCTACCAAGAGCTGCGATAGTTCTCTATCGAGGGTGAGTCCGTTTGAATTAAACGTACCGCTCAGGCCACATTCTTTGACCTTTCGAACAGCGAAAGGAAAAGTCTCCGCGATCAGTGGTTCGTTGGCCATATTCAGGGTTACAGAGGGTTTGTAAGGAGCAATTTCGTCAAAGATTCCTTCAATCTGCTCCTCTGTCATGTGGATCGGCGTCCGGTAATATGGCGAATAACTGTCAGACTGTCGCTTGTCAGCGCTGTGGTGTCTGCAGTGAGGACACGCGAGGTTACAGGTATTAGTTAGTTCGAGTCGGAGTATCTCAGGCAACTTGTGATGGTTTAACTGGACCCCACTGTCGGAAGATGTATTCAGCACGGTGGCCCTATCTAAGACCTCAAGATTTCTATCGGTATTTTTCACCGTTTCCCCCATTTGGGTGCCGGAAATAACGACTCTCGCTTAGGTCGCATGCAGGAACGCTGGGCTATCACCGTCGATGTCGGACTTAGTGATATACAACCCGCTAGGGTTGTGTAGTTTGAATGCGGTACTAGGCGTAGAGATACAGACATTCTGGTGGCGAACCGTCTTTTCGACTGGCGTTAAACGAACGGGCAAAACCTGCTTCGTCTTGGACTCCAGCCGCCCGCCGAGTTCAGTAAACAGGTTACCAAACCTTCCCATTGTACAAAAAAAGTCTGCAAATGCACATCCTGCCTGTTGTAAGTGGCTCAACACGGAATTAAGCAGGGTTAAGCCTTGCAACTCTCCTTCGGGACCGACGGGAAAGAAAAAATCCACGATTCGCCCGACTTTCGTTTCACAGCAACCAAAAGTATCTTCGATACGATAGACACAGATCGCTGGTTTTTCAGGTTCTCCAAGCCCAGTGATGTGGTACTGAAACGAAGGGTGATCCACATATCGCCACTGTAGGTGACTGGCCGAACGAACAACGCCAAAGGCCAACGACGGGTAATGTTTCCAATCTGGTCTATACACGGGCGGGCACATCCAAGCCTCTTTCACGTTCAGCGGCAAGGCCTTTCCCGGAACTGCCGAAAACAGAAGCTGACTAAGATAGTCGGTCCGCCCCCCGTTGAAAAGCATCTCGGTGCAATGGTCTGGGTTTAGGACGACTACGTATCGGGGAACTTGCTCAAGGCATGTCCAGCCTGTCGACTCTAGGATGGGTCTTCCGATTGGGCTAGCGTTTACGGTCAGTAAGAAAGGGTAAATTGCCTTTACCCGACGAAGTAACAATAGACCAAGCCCTCTTGGGGCGTCTGGGCTCACCATCCAGTAGAGTGTGAACGCCGCATCTTTTCGCTCAACGGGGCTGCCCCACATGACTGGGCAAGATACGTAACCCAGAATGCCAAGCAACTCATCTCCCTCCCATGCACACACGATTCCGGCACGTTCAGTGCGAGGGTCAACCTTAAACTGCCACTCAAAAAACTCTTTTGAGCAGATCGGGTGATCGGCCCTGTAGTTACTTGCCAGAAACCGATGCATTGCTTCCCAGTGCTCCATTGGGAAGTGATTCTCTATTCGTATCATTTTGTGATCGGCCCACGAAAGCTAGACATCGAACACCAGAGGCAACCATGTTCTATCCGAGGGACTTTCTCAGTACAGATAGTATCGATTCAAAATCCTGCATCTGTAGCAGTTCATCATCTTCGATTTTCAGTCCAAATTCTTCTTCGAGTGCCATTACCAGGCTCATGTGTCTCAATGAATCCCAGGACTCTATCGTCTGACTAGATGAATCGTTGCCAATTTGGTCTACGGAGATCCCAAACACTGCCGAAAGAACGTCCTTCGTCCGATCCTCAACTGTACTAGTCATCAACAATCTCTATGTATTCCAGGTTCTTCGGGACATATTCATCAACCTGCAATGTGTAATGTGTGGTCAAGTCTGTCCGCTTATTTACAGTGAAGCTACACCGATCAAAGAAATTTTCAACTTGCTCATTTTTTGCGGTTTTCACATACGTTGCTTCAACGTGGGTCACCTGTTCAGACCTTAAACGAGCAATTATGTGATCCATAAAGGCGTACTCGACATTGCGGCCAATAATTCTACAGCTCATTAACAGCGTGTCAATTTCTGCGCACGTTCTAGCAGAAGTAAAGTGGATGATGCAGAGTCCAGTGACACCGCTGTCGCCAAACTTGTCCGATAAGGACAACGCCAGGACCTTGGACTCAGCTCGGTCAACCATGGTCCGGATGTCTTCTTCTGTGTATCTCCTTGTGGTGAGGTTAAATTGGTTTGTTCTTTGGCTCATTTGGGCCATGCGCGCGACAATTGCATGATCGTCTTCGTGGATGACGGCCTTGTGCATCAGTGAGGCAAGGTATTCGTCGACAGTTGAGGTTGTTGATCGAGCAGCCATTCTTTCGGCCTGCGCGCGGTACATTTCCGTCCTTGCGGCGTCCTCCTTGGTTAGGGACGGGTTGAAAAAGAGTCCTATATTGTTTCTCAGGAGCTTGGGGTATTCGTCCAGACTTTTAGGGACGAGTAAGACAGTGACTTGGGGGAGTTGTTGCCTTACGAGTTCCGTCTCCAGCGGAGAATCGTCTATGAAGACACAGCTGTCTAATCCGATCCCGAGTTCTTCGGAAATCGCTCTGATGTTGGACACTTTGTCAGACCAATTACTTTTATTGACCGCAATGTGCTCGGCCGTCAGCTGCATGTCTGGATGATTGGCTATCACTTCCTCTACGTCCGCTCGATTGTTTTTACTGCATAGAGTCAAGATTACTCCCTGCTGCTGGAGGCAGAGAGCCATCGTCTGAATCTCAAAGAAAATGGAACCATGTTTCGTTCGGGGTGACATCTCAATGCCGTCGAATCCGTCTTCACCCAGTACGCCCTTCCAAAGGGTGTTGTCACAATCAAAGATGATTGTCTTTTTGCTTCGTCCGGTGGCTGCCGTGATGAAGGGTTGAATATATTGGGTGTAGGCCTTGAAGAAATCGATCGTGTAAATTGACCGAGTGGAGTAATAGCGGCGCATATCAACACTTACTTCGAGTCCTCTGGCAAGGAAGATATTGTCCAGCTCAACAAGCTGTACATTTCGAGGTAAGACACCCGAGAGATACTCATTAAGGTGTTTGGCGAGTGCTTCGAGTTTGGTGCCGTGGAGACTAAAGGCTGAGAACAGGCGAGAATTGAACTTGTTAATGAGGACAAGAGAGGTCTCGCTGAGGTTTGCTAGAACCAGGTCGAGTTCGGACTCGACCTGGTTTGAAATCGACCTTGTCTCTTCGTCGGTTAGTAATTCAACCCTGAAGTGTAAGTTGTCAACTATGTTGCATAACTCCCAGAATATTATGATGCAGGGGGAGTCCTTAAATTTAAAGCTATCTTGAACGATGTTGTTGTAGTCGCCGGATCCGACAATTGCTGGGACACCAAGGTTTCTGAGGGAATACTCGAGTATGTCATTAAGGTGGGCGACTGTAATATTCGACAACACCTTGATTTCATACTTGTCGCCGGTCATGGACTTGGCCAATTGACGATTTTGTCTCAGGATATCGGCGTAGGTCGTGTCTTGTCTCATTAGTTTCGAGGCGGTAACTGTTCCAGTTGGGTTTGTAGCGCATGATGGAATATGCGGTCAAGTGTGGGTGCTTTGCTTGGAGGGTTCGACCGACCTCCTTGACAGTTGTGGCAGTGGAGCGAACAGGGGTTCCGTGGTAGGGGTGTCCAGGGAGTATCGCAGTCTTCGGCGGCGGGGGCTATGCTTCCAGCTTTAGGGCTCGAGAAGGCGAGGTGAAGATGGTAATCGACCTATTCACGAATTGACTTTCTATCCAAATATGCCAAGGTGTTTCAAGGCAACAGGTTCTGGTCCTGAATCGGTTTACTAGTTGAGATTTACTCTAGCTGGACTTCGATCAAGAAATCATATGAAAACGGTAATTGACCTCCTAAGGGAACTTATTCACAAGTTTCCTGTGCACTTTGTGTCGTTGTTTGGTCTTGTACTCATTCAAGCATTGTTGAACGGCTTGAGTATTGTCTCCATTGCGCCGATTACGGATTTATTGCTCGACAATTCCGAGTCTGACCCAAGCACGATCACAGATACTCTTGTGGACATATTCGGTGACTTCGGCTTAGAGCTAGACCTACTTGCGTTGTTTGTTGTCTTTGGCGGTTTGATGGTTCTTGTGGGGTTCGTTGGTGTTGGAATCCAACACGCCATACTGCGGATTAAGTACGACGTGTTGATTCACTTGTTAACGGACACACTGGGACAGTTTTTCAAAGCGAGATTTCAATTTTTCAGCCAGGGTGATATGGGTAAGTTGCTGAATTCTTTTCAGCAAGAAGTAGCGAAAATCGGTAACACCTTTGGGCATATCTCGCAGCTAATTGCGAACATCATTCAATCTCTCCTATTGTTTGGTGTTGCGTTAGGTCTGGCACCAGCAGTCACATCACTATTTGTGATGGTCGTGTTTCTGTTTACCTTACCGCTTTGGTTTCTTCGACGTTTTGCCTATGGACTTGGCAAGAAGAATACCGATACGGCCAATGTGACAACAGGGGTTCTTCATGAGGTGCTTACCGGAGCCAAATTGTTTCTGGGATATGGCCGCCAACAAAGTGCGGTTGATCGCTACCAGAAGGCGCTGCAAGTGCATGCTGACGTCAGCGTAAAATTTCAGACTTTGCAAAGAGGTGTCTCAATATTGTTCGTGCCCTTTGGAATGATTGCAGTGTTGATAACACTCTATATTGCTCATGAGGGCGGTCAGCCTTTGACTGATATTGCAATGGTTCTTTTTGCCTTTATGAGACTCACGCCGCTACTAGGGCAGACCTTGCAAGAGAAAACAAGCATTGAGGGTTTCGTGCCGGCTTACGAACAGATCCAAGGCCTTCGCCAAGATGCGATGGGTTTGGCAGAACCTATCGGGCACCTGAAATTTCAAACCCTTAAGGAGAGCATTCGGTTTGACAAAGTTACTTTTAGTTATCCGGGTCGAAGGCCGGCTTTGGAAGAGGTTAGCCTGCTAATCGCGAAAAACAAGATGACTGCATTGGCGGGAAGATCTGGTGCCGGTAAGACTACAGTGATCGACTTGATGTTGGGTCTATATGAATCGAATGAAGGAGAGGTGTTATTAGATCACTATCCGTTGCATGAATTTGATCTCACTTCTTTCAGAGCCAAAATCGGGTATGTGCCTCAAGATCCTCAGTTGTTCAACGTTTCAATAGCAGACAACCTGCGGTGGGCCTCTCCGGGTGCGACCGAGCAGGAGATCTGGCGGGCTTGTGATTTGGCTAACGCGGGTGACTTTGTACGGGCGATGCCAGGAAAGCTTGGAACGGTGGTTGGGGAGAGAGGTGTCCGAATGTCTGGCGGGCAGCGGCAGCGATTGGCTCTAGCGAGGGCCGTTATTCGGAGACCACAGGTGCTGGTTCTAGACGAGGCTACAAGCGCTTTGGATAGCGAGTCTGAGCGTTTGATCCAAACGGCGATCGAAGAGTTGGCCGGTGCCATGACCATTGTGATCATCGCTCATCGTCTGTCGACGCTGCGCCGGGCTGATTATGTTTACGTGTTAGATCAGGGAAAAGTGGTCGAAGAGGGCGGTTATGACGAGCTGTCGCAGCGACCGGGGGGTATCCTGAGAGCTATGTCTGAACAGCAAAATGTGTGAATAAATGGTTGGATATGACCAGAAACAGAATCTTGATAACAGGTGCGACTGGATTCATTGGCTCACATTTAGTGGAACTCTGCCTTGAACAAGGCCTTGATGTCGTGGCTTTTGACAGATACAACCCCACGAACCACTGGGGCTGGCTGGAAGACACAAACTACAAGCATGAGATCGAGGTCATTCTAGGGGATGTTCGAGACTATGACTCTGTGGCCAAAGCGATGTTCGGCTGCGAATCAGTGATACATCTGGCAGCTCTGATTGGCATACCTTACTCTTATCTGTCTCCCCTTGCGTATGTTCGCACGAACGTCGAGGGAACCTACAATATATTGGAAGCAGCTAAGAATCTTAGCATCAAGAATATTCTAATTACATCGACCAGCGAAACATACGGCACAGCTCAATATGTACCCATGGATGAATCGCACCCTGTGGTTGGGCAGTCTCCATATGCAGCCTCGAAAATAGGGGCCGACCAATTGGCAATTAGCTACCATCGGTCATTCGATCTTCCAGTGACGATCGTTAGACCATTTAATACTTATGGACCAAGGCAATCCGCGCGGGCCGTGATACCGACGATCGTTGCCCAATGTCTCAGATCAGGAGGGAGCATCAAGCTTGGAGATCTCGCTCCGACGAGAGATTTAACCTTTGTCCGTGATACCTGTCGTGGATTTCTAGAAATATTTAGTTCAGATAGCCTGTTTGGTGAAATAGTGAATATTGGAATGAATGAAGAAATTTCGGTGGGGGAACTTGCTAAAACAATCGCTGGTCTCATGGGAAAGACCGTCGATATAGATTGTGATAGTAAAAGGTTGAGACCTTTAGCAAGTGAAGTCAAGCAACTGCGCTGCGATAATTCGAAGTTGTTAGAATTTACAAAATGGGAACCTGAATATAACCTCGAGAGAGGTCTCTTGGAAACGATTCAATGGTTTACTGGTTCAGCACATCTATATAAGCCGGAAATATATAATGTCTGAAACATTAGCTTTACATGAACCTACCATAGCTGGAAGCGAATGGAAGTATGTAAAGGACTGTCTTGACACGGGCTGGGTATCATCGGCTGGAAAATATGTCGATTTATTTGAAACGTCTGTTTGCGAGTATACCGGAGCAAAACACGGCGTAGCCTGTGTCAATGGCACTTCAGCTCTTCAGATTAGCCTGCAACTAGCTGGTGTGGGACTAGATGATGAGGTGATCGTTCCAACCCTGACATTCATAGCCTCCGTGAATGCTGTCTTTCATAACAATGCAAGGCCAATCTTTATGGATGCGGATGACCACTACAATATCGATAGTGAAAAGACGATCGACTTCATTAAAAACAAAAGTGTTTTAAAGAATGGGTTTAGTTATAACAAAGATACAGGTCGAAGAATTAAGGCAATAGTGCCTGTTCATGTGTTTGGAAACGCTGTATGTCTGCATGAGCTCGTACAGCTGTGTGAAGAGCGAAATATTGCCATTGTGGAAGATGCTGCTGAGAGCATGGGGAGCCATTACTTAAAAGGTTTCAATGCTGGTCGTCATACCGGAACCATTGGAATGTTGGGATGCTTGTCATTTAATGGTAACAAGATCATTACCACAGGAGGAGGAGGTATGATCCTGACAAATGATTCAGCTCTGGCAGAAAAAGCTCGATATTTGATCACTCAAGCCAAAGATGACGGGATCAATTACGTTCATAACGAAGTGGGTTACAACTTTAGAATGACGAACATTGCTGCGGCTTTGGGTGTCGGGCAGCTCGAACAACTACCGGTATTCTTGGAGAGAAAGCGGAAAATATTTAGTGAATATTCAAAAGCCTTAGAGAATATACCAGGTCTCTCTCTCGGTGCTGTTCCGAATTACGCTAGCAATAATCATTGGATGAACATCCTAAAGATAGAAAAATGTGATCAGAGTAGGAATCCGCATTCTATCATGCGTCTTTGTGAGAACAGCGGAATTCAGACTAGACCGGTGTGGGCCTTGAATCATAGCCAGCGGCCATATAGACATTGTCAAACCTTCAAGATAGAAAAGGCGACCGAATTAGTGGAAGGTTCTTTGTGCCTTCCTTCATCCTCGAATGTTAGTACTGAGCAAGTACGTGGGGTGTTAGATATTTTGAGTTGGTAATGATAGTGGTGTTTGAAACTGAAAGCCTTCGATCAAGGTCAAGAAGTGGATGTCCGGACGGGTGGGTGTTGCTGGCGACGGAAGTGGCATGGACGAGATACTAGTTGTTGGTGCCGGCGGTCATGCAAAGGCTTGTGTGGATGTGCTTGAGGATCAAGGGCTATTCAGGATTGTCGGGCTGATAGGTCATGGAGAAGAGACCAGAGAGATAGTCTTGGGATATCAGATAATCGGCCGGGATCCCGATTTGGAGAGTCTTCGAGACAGATACACTAACGCTCATGTGGCCGTGGGCCAGATAAAAAGCCCTGACAGCCGTATTAGATTGTACCGCCGGCTGAAGGAATTGGATTATCGGCTGCCTATCATTATTTCGTCCTTGGGTTACGTATCAAAACACTCGAGCATTGGCGAGGGAACGATTGTGATGCATGGAGCTGTGGTGAATGCAGGTGCGGAAATTGGTGAGAATTGCATAATCAATAGCAACGCGCTGGTCGAGCATGATGCCAAAGTTGGAGGCCATTGCCACATAGCTACCGCGGCAATAGTTAACGGTGGTGTGAAGATTGGGGATGGAACTTTCATTGGTAGTGGAGCGGTCACTAAGCAGGGTGTTTCTGTGGGGCACCGCTGTGTGGTGGGGGCTGGTAGCGTCGTGCTTGGCGATGTTGATGACAACGAACTAATGAAATGAGTAGTTCAGGAACTTTAATTATCGCAGAAGCCGGTGTTAATCATAATGGTTCCGTGCCGATGGCGAGAGAGCTAGTCGATGCGGCGGCCAGTGCCGGTGCAGATGCGGTCAAGTTTCAAACGTTTATGACTGATTCTCTGGTTTTGGAAGAGGCAGAGAAGGCACCTTATCAGAGGCGGGTCGATAACACCGGTGAGAATCAGCATGAGATGTTGAGAAAACTGGAGCTTGATAGGTCCGGCCATTTGGAGTTGATCGACTGTTGCAGCGAGAGAGAGATTGAATTTCTGTCGTCTGCCTTTGATGAGGAGAGCCTTAAATTATTGAATGAATTGGGAATAACTCGTTTCAAGATTCCATCCGGTGAATTAACGAATGTTCCTTATCTTCGTCTTGTCAGTAGCTTTGGCAAGAGCATAATTCTCTCGTCGGGGATGGCGACATTGGCAGAAGTCGAAAAGACATTGAAGATTCTTGAGACGGGAGGAACACCGAGGCAGCAGATTACTGTTCTTCACTGCAATACGGCCTATCCGACCCCAATGGAACACGTGAACCTTAGAGCAATGCTTACGGTTCGAGATGAGCTTGGTGTGGAGGTTGGTTATTCTGATCACACGCTTGGGTGTGAAATTGCGGTGGCGGCGGTTGCAATGGGGGCAACGGTAATTGAGAAACACTTCACTCTCGATAAGCGATTGCCAGGCCCCGATCACCGCGCGAGCTTGGAAGTGAGAGATTTCAAGAAATTGGTGAGAGCAATCCGCAATGTTGAAGCGGCATTTGGTGATGCAATTAAGCAGCCAAGCCCAAGTGAAAGTGAAAATATTGTGGCTGCTCGAAAATCGATCGTTGCAAGAACAGTGATCAAACAAGGAGAGCAATTTTCCAGAGAAAACCTGACGGTGAAGAGACCAGGTACGGGTGTCTCTCCCATGGAGTGGGATCAGCTGGTAGGTCAAATCGCGACCAGATCCTACAAGGTTAATGAACAAATAGAGTCCAGTTAAATGAATACGATTCTTGTTATTGCCCCACATCCAGATGATGAAACATTGGGTTGTGGGGGAACACTGCTTAAGCATCGGGCTCGCGGAGATGATATTCACTGGGCAATAATCACCGGAATATCTGAAGAAGAAGGTTGGACTAAATCCAGGGTTGATGCCCGGCGTCAAGAAATTAGGTCGGTAGCTCAGGCCTATGGTTTTACGTCTGTTTCTCAACTGGACTTTCCATCCAAGAAACTTGACAGGGTATCTATGTCAGATTTGGTGGGGGCCATTAGTGCTGTTGTTGCCGAGGTCCGCCCACATACCGTGTATTTGAACAACGCCACAGACATTCACACTGATCATCAATTGGCGTTTAAGGCTGGTATCAGCTCGCTCAAAACATTTCGGCATCCTTACACAAAACGTGTGCTCATGTACGAAACTTTATCTGAGACGGATTTTGCTGCAGAGCCGTTCCAGGCAAATGTATTTGTTGATGTCTCTAACTATTTTGATGAGAAATGCCGGATTATGAACATCTACAGCAGTGAGGTGATGGCGCCTCCATTACCTAGAAGCATGGGAACTATAAAAGCACTGGGAATGCTCAGGGGTTCAAGAATCGGAGCAACCTACGCTGAGGCCTTTACCCTGCTAAACGAGATCTCATAGCTCATCGATCCGAACAACTAGAGACATTGGATGACTCAAGATTTAGTGAAGCAACGATGGAATGAAAGCTACGAAAGGTCAGAGAACGCTATTTTTTATCCAAAGGAAGAGATTTTACGCTTCTTGAATCACTTTGTTCGAAGACGAGTCGGCCCAGAGGCTTTCGAAAATATTCTCCAGCGACAAGCTGTCATTCGAGGGCTCGACTATGGCTGCGGCATCGGGAGGCAAGCCATCCTGATGAAGGAGTTTGGCCTCGATGTTTATGGCATTGATATTTCGGATGCCGCTATTCAACGGGCCAAGACCCTTTCGTCGTCTATGGGCTTCGGAGAGCTTGCGAGTCACTTTTCGGTCTTTGACGGATTAACTACTCCCTTTGCTGACCGCTATTTCGACATCACGATATGCGAAGGAGTGGTGGACTCGATGCCCTTTGATCTTGGTAAAGGTGTAATTCGGGAAATTGAGAGGGTCACAAACGAGTTAGCGTTTGTGTCGCTGATATCAGATTTGGATGGAAAACAACCTGGCGAACAGGTTATTCAAACAGAACATGAACATGGGACAGTCCAGTCGTACTACAACCCGGACAAGATTCAGGATCTGTTGAGTAATACAGGATTTGAAATCCTTTGGATTACCCAGGTTCTCAGAACAAACCTCAAATCGTTTCACCAATACGGTCGGTACTATCTCGTGCTCGGAAACTCCCAATAAATTCGATGCGGTTCTTAACTGAGGCGTCCGGCGGCATGACTTCGGCCTATTTGCAGCGGGCCATCAAGGAGGCGGGGCACAGCTCGGTCGGATCTGATATCAAGGCCCTGACGTCGGCAGTGTGCCTGTCTGATGACTCCCTGGTCTTGCCGCCAGTCGATGACCCTTGCTTGTGGGAAAAATTAGAAGTCTTGTTAAAACTCCACAACATCGATGTTGTGATTCCCACGTTAGACGAAATGATGCCCGGTTGGGCGCAACGGAAGAGCGATCTCCACTCTAGGGGGATCGAGGTTATCATTTCACCGAGGGAAACAATCGATCTGTTCAGAGATAAATGGTTCACCTACCGTTTCTTTGTTGAAAATAGCATACCGACACCCAAGACTTCGTTGGTTCAAGAATATCGGCTGATCAAACCGAGATGTGGCCGGGGATCGTCTGGTGTACGAATAGTCGACAACCAAGTGGACATGACTGGTCTGATTTCTCAAGAGGTGGTTAAGGGCCAAGAATACACGGTTGATGTATTTTGCGATCATCTCGGTGAACCGGTATATATCGTGCCGAGAAAGAGGCTACACACTGTCGATGGTAAATCGGTTGAAGCCGTGACCGCCAGGCACCCTTCTATCGAGCACTATGTCAAGAAAATAGTCAAGGCATCCAAGATAATAGGTCCGGTGAATGTCCAATGTTTCCTTGATGGTGAATCAATATTTTTCATCGAATTGAACCCACGATTCGGGGGAGGTACCGCGTTAGGCATGGCTGCTACCGAAAATTGGATAACACTTATTATCGATAATCTCATTAGGCGCAAGCCAATCGCTTTTAAACCCATCAAGTATGGTCTAAGAATGATCAGATATTATGCTGAGTGCTTTATATCCTAGTATCAATTGGTCTGAGATAGATTGCATCGGACTGGATCTTGACGGAACGCTATATGATGAGTACGAGTTCATCAAGCAGGTCTACTATTCGATTCTTACATGCCATCTAGACAACGCACAGAGTGAGCTTCGCGATCAAGCGTATGCATTCATGTTGAAACGATGGCTCGAAAAAGGAAGTTCCTACAATAGAATATTTGAGGAAGCCTATAGAGAGTTTCTGAGTGTCTTAGGCATCGACCTTGATACTTTTGTTAAGACATCATTAACATTATTCAGGCAGTATCAGCCATGTTTAACACTGTCGCCGAGAGCGAAAATGATTCTACAAGATATGAAGAACAATCACGATATGTTCGTAGTATCAGATGGGTGTCCTCGGTTACAAAGAAACAAATGTAGAGCGCTCAAGTTAGATAATGTTGTTACAGGTTCAGCTATTTGGATTACCGGCGACTATGGTGCTGATTTCTACAAGCCTTCTACCAAAATCAACACCTTGATCGACTTAGACTGTAGGCCTGACAAAGTTGTCTTTGTGGGAGACAGGGACATTGATCGAGAATATGCAAAGAACTCGGGCTTTCAGTTTCTCCAGGTCTATAACATGGTGGCTGTATAGATGAGGAAAGTCTTGGCTGTGACGGGGATACGGTCAGAGTATGACATTCTATTTCCAGTCATCAAGAGGTTGGCGAACGACCCGAGGTTCAGGCTGAAATTAGTAATCAGTGGGGCCCACCTTTCAGCTTGGCATGGTGATGCACTAAAGAGAATAGAACACGATGGGTTTGAGGTAGCCGACAAAATTGACAGTTTATATATGACGGATAGGGAGACTCAAAGAGTAAAGGGAATAGGTTCCTTGGTGACAGGGTTGGCCCAGACAGTGGAGAGAGAACAGCCGGACATTCTCTTTGTAGTGGGTGATCGTGAAGAGAGTATCGGTACGGCTTTGGTTGGCAATTATATGAATGTTCTTGTCGGCCATGTAGGAGGAGGAGACCCTGTGTATGGAAATTCAGACGATCCTATCCGGTGTGCGGTGTCGAAATTAGCTCACATCCATTTCACGACAACGGCCTCCTATGCGGACAACCTAAAACAGATGGGCGAGGAACAGTTTAGGATCTTTCACTCTGGAAACCCGGCCTTAGATCACATAAGGCAAACAGAACTAATGGATATGGGTCAGTTGTGCAAACAGCTGAGCTACGATCTAAACAGTAAACAGTATGTGGTGCTCATAAACCATCCACTGTCATCAGAGAAGCTCGAGGTCAAGGAGCAGATGAGGATACTGCTTGATGGTCTGGCTACCTTTGTCGGGCAAACTGGTTTCAGAGTTGTGGCATCGTACCCGAACACTGATCCAGGGTGCTATGGCATTCTGTCTGAAATTGATCGGGTTAGAGGAAACAGTGCATTTAGGTTTTATGACCACCTACCTCGGGTCGTCTTTGTGAACCTAATGAGAAATGCGGCCGCCCTTGTGGGAAACTCTAGTATGGGTTTGCTAGAAGCTCCTTACTACCGGTTGCCTGTAGTTAATGTAGGGAACCGTCAACAGGGGCGTCTCAATGCAGGCAACGTGGAGTTTGTGCCACACCAGGAAACGTCTATCGTGATGGCGCTCAAGAAAGCCTGCTTTGACGAGGCCTATCGGTCTGAAGTGTCGAAGCTGCCAAACCCGTATGGCGATGGTCACGCCTCAGAGCTAATCGTAGACACTCTGGCATCTGTCGATGTTACCGAAGAGAGATGGTATGTAAAAAAGGACCTGTGCGGTCGATCGCCGGATGCGTGGTTGGAACGAATATAGGTAGGGTAATCAGGAATATTTATGAAACCGCTCAAGGTCACGCCTGACGTGTCTATTAGACAGGCAATGAAACGATTATGTCAACTTGGGGAAAAATGTCTCGTTGTTGTTGATGGCGAAGGTGTTTTGTTAGGTACATTGAGCGACGGTGATCTCAGGAAAGCGATCCTGGCTGGATCAAGCATTGGTGATGCAATTGAAGGTATTTACCAGGTTAATCCTACTGTGTTGCTGGATGGAAAATATCAACTTGAAGAAGCCAAAGCACTGTTCACCGAAAATAGATTCGATCTTATTCCTGTGGTCGATGAAAAACACCGCGTCGTAGAACTCCTCTTTTGGGAGACGGTGCTTGGCAGTGGTGAAGTTAAGGAGAAAGAGTTCCTGGAATGTCCGGTTGTGATCATGGCTGGTGGAAAAGGGAGCAGAATGGAGCCATTCACAAAAATTCTTCCTAAGGCACTCGTGCCGATAAACGACAAGCCAATAATTGAACACATCATCGATCGATTTACGGCAGTCGGTGTACGAAAGTTCATAGTTACCGTAAATTACAAGATGAAAATTTTGAAAGCCTTCTTTGAGGAATTAGATCCAGAGTTTTCGGTTGAGTTTGTTGAAGAGAAGAATCCGCTTGGTACAGCTGGGAGTCTAAAGGAACTTGACTTAGTATGGGACAAACCGTTGATGGTGACTAACTGTGACATTATGGTTAAAACAGATTATCGAGATTTGTATTCATTTCATAATGATTCTGGATTCGATATCACGTTAGTGGCTTCAACAAAAACATACGCTATCCCGTATGGAACGTGCGAACTAAACGACGAAGGTTACCTAAAGCAGATCGACGAAAAGCCAGAATATCATTTTCTCGTGAATACAGGTCTGTATGTGTTGAGTCCAAGAGTATTAGATCTTATACCAGCAAAAAAACAATATCACATCACCAATCTTATTGATGACGCTCAGAATATGGGAATGAAGGTTGGTGTCTATCCAATTGATGAAGATACCTGGATTGATGTTGGGGAATGGACAGAATACAGGCAGGCGGTTGAGAGGTTGTAAAAAAAGAGAGACACTTGCCTTGATGTGGGACAGGGTGTGTTAGCTGACAATTGAATGTGTCTTGCTGATGTTGGGTGAAATTTGTGTCAAGGACAGAGATATCTAGAAAAAGTCGATTATCCGATCGGGTTGTCTTGGTTGATGGTTTTCCTGGATGTGGGAAGACCTTGTTGTCGAAGGTGGTGTCGGCTCTGGAGCGTGTTGAATTACTAAGTTATTCATATGAGATTGAGCAGTACTGCCAATTGTGCTATCTGGAAGGGTTGTCTGAAGAGATTGCTGAGTATCTGATTCGAATACAACTAGATATGAAGTTGTACGACATGATGATGGGAAGGAATGTGAATTTTCGACCTTCGGACCTGTCGAGTGCTGTGGGAAATCACAACCCGTCAAAATACGTGAAGAGATTATTTGAATCTGGTGATGAGACAATTCCAGAAAGAATAGAAGTTGAGAATCCTATTGTGAATTTGGCGGTTCACAATATGTTGGCGTTCAGCAGGCCTCTTTGGAAGGCATTGGGACAATCTTGTGTGTTGATCGAAGTTGTGAGACATCCCCTTTATATGATTCGACAGCAGAGTTTGAATATGCGTGCATTGGTATCGAGTCCTCGGTATTTCACAGTGCATTTTGCCTATAAAGATGTAGAGATACCTTATTACACAAAAGGGTGGGAAGAGGTGTTTGTGAAGTCTAATGCTGTCGAGCGTGCAATTCATTTTATGGATCGAATGTCGACTGCAACGGAAAAGGCTAGAGCAGGGCTGAAGGCAGATTGTGATGCGAACATTATAACCATTCCCTTTGAACTGTTCGTGCTGAAGCCAGCACCGTGGGTCGAGACTATCGCCGAGGCGATAGGGAGCACTGTGACAAGGTCGACCCAGAGAGTAATGGAAGAGCAGAAAGTACCAAGAACCAAGGTGGCTGAGGGAATAGACATAGATATTTATAGGCGTTGTGGATGGACACCAGGTGTTGATGGAGCAAGTGAGAGAGATGAATTAAGGCTGCGGCGGGAAGACGCAGGCGTTGATGCAAGTGGTGAGGCGATGGAGATATTGGACCGACTGAGTGAAGGATATGAAAATACCTATTGGAATCCTGGACTCTGAAGTTTGTGGCTTTGGAGAATGAATCTGCGAGAGATGCAAGGTGTGGATTGGTGAAGGGTCGTGGAAGAAGTTGTCTGAGCGTGTATTTGTTGGGGCGGTGTTAGGTTGTTTTAGAGGTGGGATTGTGGGTAGAGATCAATGAAGTCGTTGAAGACTCGACGAGCGCTGGTTACAGGAGGCACTAGAGGCATAGGGTTTGCTACTGCAGAAGCACTGGTCGAGGCAGGGAACCAGGTTATTGTAACAGGACGTTTGCAGGATGGGCGTGCCCCTGAAAAATGTGAATATCTTGCCTGTGATTTTTCCGATCGCGGAGCTCTCGAATCGTTTTCGGCAAAGGTGCGAGAGTTAGATCTATCTATCCTTGTAAACAATGCGGGTGTGAACAAAGTAGGTCCGCTAGCAGAATATGACCTTGCAGATTTTGAGCGGATTCAACAGGTTAATCTGACGGCTAGTTTTCTTTTGAGCCAGGCTGCGATTCCTGGAATGCGCGAGCGGCGGTTCGGTCGGATTGTTAATGTAACTTCAGTGTTCGGTGTGGTGAGTAAGGTCGGTAGGTTCGCGTACTCTTCTAGCAAATCTGGTCTTATTGGACTGACCCGCGCGTTGGCGGCTGAGGTGGCGGCTGGCCAGGTGTTGGTGAACGGTATAGCACCGGGGTTCGTTGATACGGAATTGACCCGGCAAGTGCTTGGAGAAAAGGGTATTGAAGAAATGATCGGTCATATTCCGATGGGACGTTTGGCGAAGCCGGACGAAATCGCACGGTGTGTCAGGTTTCTCACGAGCGATGAGAATACCTATATGACGGGTCAAACAATAGTGGTCGACGGAGGTTTTACGAGTGTCTGATCTCGTGATTCGTTGTCACCGTGGATCATACCCAGTTCATTTTGGAGAACCATTTAAAGGTCTTGAGCATGGTTTAAACGAGGGTGAACACTTGCTGATTGATGCCCGTGTGGCCGACTTGTACGAGAGCAATCTGTCTGCTGCGCTGGCTGGATATTCTGTTTTACGCATTGAGGCTACCGAAGACAATAAGTCGTTAGAGGCTTTTCCGAGATACTACACACATCTCATTGATCAGGGCGTTAGGCGAAATCACTTACTTATTGCTGTCGGTGGAGGTATTGTTCAAGACATAACGGCTTTTATTGCTGCGACACTTTTGCGGGGGCTTCGGTGGCATTTCTACCCGACCACGCTCTTGGCGCAGGCTGATTCGTGCATTGGCTCGAAGTCCTCTGTAAACGTAGGAGGTTCTAAGAATCAGCTGGGCACTTACACGCCGCCTGATGAAATTTCGATCTCCACTGAAGTCCTTGCAACTCTTACAGACTCGGACAGACGATCGGGGATAGGTGAAATTATTAAAGTTCACATCATATCCGGTTGGGATGAAGTGAGGGCGCTGGCTGCTGACTATAGTCAGCTTGAACACGACCCAGTGGTATTAGGTCGGTATATTCAGGAGTCGCTCAAGATTAAGAAGGTGAAAATCGAAGCGGACGAATTTGATCGTGGTGAGAGGATTGTCATGAACTATGGCCACAGTTTCGGTCATGCGATCGAGAGTTGCACAGATTTTGCAGTCCCTCATGGTATCGCCGTGTCGATTGGAATGGACATGGCTAATTTTGCATCTTGGCGCCTCGGGTTGTCAGGTCGAGATGTTTATGGTGAACTTCACCCTCTCCTTGAAGAAAATTTTTCGGGCTATCAAAATATAGACATCTCGGTTGATCGATTGGTTGCTGCTCTTGGAAGGGACAAGAAAAATGTGGGTCGAGATATCGTGCTTATCTTACTTAGCGAGCCGGGCGCACTGTTCCAACACCGGATCACGGATGAGTCAAGACTGCGAGCGATTTGTGCCGAATATTTAGAGAATTTGGGTGGATAAGAAGTTTCTGGCCGAAGAATATTTTCTGGAATCGAGCTGTCAGAAAAAGCAAAGTCCTGGCTTGTAGAGCCTAGATGTCGACGAGGACCTCGCCCAGCATGCAGACTACCGCTTTCTGGCTTCGGGTGTTGTGTTTACTCTTCATGAATTGCAACTGGATCTGAAACCCCCTTCATTTACCTACGACGCAAGCCTCTTGAGTGTGAAGGGCCACCAGGCTAGCCATGATTAAAATTGGAATTGTAGGTTTCGGCACGATGGGGCGTATCCGCTACAATGCCATTGTCCAGAATCGTGAAGCACATGTCTTCGCCATAGCGGATCCTAATCCAGTCGGAAGCCCCCTTCCTAGCTTGAAGATTTCCTCAGAGCCTGAGGCGGTCATTGAGGACCCCGAAATAGATGCGGTCTTCATCTGCACGCCAAACTACCTTAACTCGAAGCTCACTATCAAGGCCTTACAGGCGGGTAAACATGTATTTTGTGAGAAGCCCCCAGCATTTAATGCCGAGGAGGTTGAAGCTGTGATTCGGACGGAACATGAATCACCAACCCTGAAATTGATGTACGGCTTCAATCATCGCCATCACGACAGCATCATCCGGGCTAAAGAGTTGATAGATTCTGGATCGCAGGGCCGATTGCTTTGGATGCGGGGCCGTTATGGAAAGAGTGTGGATGAACATTTTTATGATAGCTGGAGGGCGAAGAAGCATCTTTCAGGTGGAGGAATCCTGATCGATCAAGGAATTCATATGCTGGACTTGTTTCTAATGATGGCTGGCGATTTCGATGAGGTGAAGGCTTTTGTGTCCACCCTGTATTGGAACATCGACGTCGAAGACAATGTGTTTGCTATTTTGCGGAACAATGCTGGCGTGGTGGCTTCGCTCCACTCTACGATGACACAGTGGCGCCACCTCTTTGCTTTAGAAATGTTTTTCGAAAATGGTTATATCGTTATCAATGGCTTGCTGACAAATTCAGGCTCTTACGGTGAAGAGGCCATGACGGTGGTGAAGCAGCGGTCGGCAGCACCGGCGGCAAGATGGAAAGAATCAGAAGAAAGAACGTACAAGATCAATCATTCTTGGAGCCGAGAAATTTCTC
>CEUS01272519.1_pt1 | contig 25578 bp, 22 predicted proteins | sample 427031 | NCBI WGS metagenome assembly CEUS01 (sample SAMEA2622837, study PRJEB7988) | marine metagenome | biome: marine biome (ENVO:00000447); feature: marine epipelagic mixed layer (ENVO:xxxxxxxxx); material: "saline water (ENVO:00002010), including plankton (ENVO:xxxxxxxx)" | depth 140 m | reverse complement strand
GAACTGGTATATGAACTGGCGAAAGCCGCCGGCGCTCCCATTAGCCAGGATATGGCCAAGCAGGTATACGCGGGTATTGCGTTCGACACCAAGCGGTTCAAATTCTCACACCCGGACCGGGCGGTGAAGGTATGCGCGGAGCTCGTGGATCTTGGAGCGAATCCGGAGGAGATCGCTGATGTGCTCTTCGCAAGGGAGAGTCTGGAGACGATGAAGACCCTGGGGGTTGCCCTATCGACCCTTGAGTTGCACATGGACAACTGTGTCGGGACGCTTGTCGTGGATAACGAAACATATAAGATGGGTGGGGATCTGGATATCGTGGTGGACCACGCAATGCGCATAGGCGGTGTCGAAGTCGCGCTCTTCTTCAAGGAGGAGACACAGGGCAGATACCGTATGAGCCTCCGGTCGCGAGGCAATGTTGATGTGAACGAGATCGCCAGGGTGTTTGGTGGCGGTGGCCACCAACGTGCATCCGGTTGTGAGATCATCAAGCCTCTGGAGGAGGCGAAGAAGGCACTGCTCACTGAAGTTGAAAAGCGAATGCCCGGTTGAGGACGAGTCGATGATGGATTTGATTACACTCAAGACATGGTCTTCTAATCAGGTCATCGAAACGATCGAAGATGGCCTGGCGATCAAGACAGAACCAGAGCGGTATAAAGAGGCGCTCCAAGGGCAGACGCTGGCCATGTTGTTTCAGAAAACTTCCACGCGTACGCGTGCTTCATTCGAAGTAGGGATGACTCAGCTGGGAGGGCACGCTATGTATCTGGACTGGCGTGCCACCAACTTCCAGCTGGCGGATCTCAAGGACGAGGCCCAGGTGCTTTCCAGATATGCTGATGGCATAATGGCACGGATGATGTCTCACGATGACTTGCTCAAACTGGCGGGCGGGGCGGAGGTACCGGTCCTCAATGGATGTTGCGACCGCTACCACCCCTGCCAGGCACTGGGTGACCTGATGACCATGAAGGAAGTTCGTGGAACACTCAACGGACTTCATCTGGCCTACGTGGGTGTCCTGAATAATGTCTGCAACTCGCTGATCGCCGCGTGCATCAAAACCGGAGTACGTATCACCACGGTAACACCCGAGGTGAACGGGCCATCCGAGGATCCGGATCTAATGAGCGAAGCACGGGTAAGTGGGCTGTTGGAGGAGACCCTGGACCTTTCTACAGCGGTGGCCACCGCCGACTTCCTGTATACCGATACCTGGATCGATATGGAGTTTTTCCTGGATCCCGCTTACGAAGAAGAGAAGAGCCGTCGGATCGAGGCATTTATCCCTTTTCAGATCAACGAGGACCTGCTCGCCAAGACCGAAGCGATGGTGATGCATTGTCTCCCTGCCCACAAGGGGTATGAAGTGTCCGAAGGGGTGATGGCAAGTCCCAGGTGTGTGGCAGTGGACCAGGCAGAGAACAGGATGCACATTCAGAAGGCGATTCTGGTCCGATTGCTGGGGTGAATGCCTAGCACGCATATACCACAAGTTGTTGGCGCACCCCATTGCGCCCTTAGTCGTTTTGGAATTCTAAATGGAAGCGACTGCAATGTCCGATCATTTCATTGGTCCACGCTGAAGGAACGGTTGGAGAGCCGAACGGCCCGAGTCGTCGTCGTGGGTCTAGGCTACGTGGGCCTGCCCTTGGCTAAGGTTGGAGATGCCCTTAATCATTTCGAGGAAAGCATTCGCGGGTCGAGCATTCTCCTTCTTGGCGTCACCTACAAGCCGGATGTTGCGGATATCCGGGAGTCTCCCGCGTTGTATATTATGCTGATGAACAAAGGCGCAAAAATCAGTTACAATGACCCGTTTATTCCAGAGATTGCTGTAGACGACCTGGACATGGCATCGGAGCACTTGAGCGCAAAGCTGCTCGAATCCAAGGATTGCGTAGTGATTGCCACCAATCATAGTGAATACGATGCCGAATTGATCGTCAAACATTCAGGGTGTGTGGTTGACCACGAAATGCTACCAAAGATGTCCAATCGGAGGGCGGCAGAGTCGTGAAATTGTAATAGGTGTATTTGCGACCTGGATTTTGTCTCTTAAAAATGCGGTAATCCCCCAAGGAACGATTGATGCGAATCTTGATAACAGGCGGAGCAGGTTTTCTCGGTTCACACTTGTGTGAGCACCTGTTGGGAGAGGGACACGAGGTGATTGTGATGGACAACCTGCTTACCGGTCGTGTGGAAAATATCTCGCACCTGATTGGCAGGGACGGATTCACCTTTCTCCACTATGATGTCACCAATTTTATACACGTGACGGGAGAGTTGGATTACATCTTGCACTTTGCGAGCCCGGCAAGCCCCAAGGACTACCTCGTACACTCGATTCACACAATGAAGGTGGGGGCTCTGGGCACATATCACGGATTGGGGTTGGCCAGGGTGAAGGGTGCCAAGTTCCTTCTTGCTTCGACCTCGGAGGCGTACGGAGATCCGCAGATTCATCCACAGCCCGAGGATTACTGGGGAAACGTAAACCCGATCGGTGTGCGTGGGGTATACGACGAGGCCAAGCGATTTGCGGAAGCGATGACGATGGCCTACCACAGAGAGGTCGGTATCGATACCCGAATCGTGAGAATATTCAATACCTACGGCCCAAGAATGCGGAAGGATGATGGGCGGGCGATACCTAACTTCATCTCACAGGCACTGGCGGGCGAGGACATTACCATCTATGGCGACGGCACGCAGACACGCAGCGTTTGCTATGTAAACGATCTGGTGGATGGGATCTACAAGCTGATGCTAAGCGACTATGGCGAACCCGTGAATATCGGTAACCCAACCGAAATGAACATTCTCGATCTTGCTGAAAAAATCATCCAGATAACGGAGAGCTCGAGTAAAGTGATACACACAGACGAGATGCTGGATGATCCGAAGGTGCGCCAGCCAGACATTACCCTGGCCCGCAAACTGTTGGGATGGGAACCCGAGGTTACACCTGACCAGGGATTGCGGTTGACTGTGGAGTGGTTCCAAAACAACTGAGACTCGAGACAGGTTCACGATAGTTACGATTTTTTGCCTGGCGACCTGTATTCGCCAGGCATTTTCAATTGGTCCTGAGTAATCCGGTCGGTGTGAATCAGATTGGCTTGTGACAGGACCGGATCAATCCGGTCGAACTACTCCAGGGGGTAAGACGATGAGATTGAAAGACAAGGTGGCTGTTGTAACAGGTGGTGGGCAGGGTATCGGCAGGGCTACGGCAAAGATCTTCGCAAAAGAAGGTGCGAAGGTTGCAATTGCCGCACGAACCGAGTCCAAACTGGAGTGCGTCAAAAAGGAAATAGAAGATCAAGGCGGCCAGGTCCTGGCTGTACCCACCGATGTTGGATTGGAATCCGAGGTGGAGCGTCTAATTGCTGCGACTGTAGAACGGTTCGGCGGACTGGATATCCTGGTGAACAATGCAGGTATCGGTCGAAGGGCTCCGGTCGATGACGTGGATATGGCGGACTACGACTTGCAGATGAATATAAACCTGCGGGGTATGTATCTGGGGGTTAGGGCCGGGACACCTCACCTGAAGAAGGTGGGGGGTGGGGCGATCATCAATGTGGCATCGGTGCACGGTGTGAATGGAGAACCCACGGCGTCGATCTACGCGGCGACAAAGGGAGGGATGCTGGCGGGTACCCGATCGATGGCTGCGGAGCTTGCACCCCACAACATCAGGGTGAATGCGATCAGCCCTGGCGCGATCTGGTTGGAGATGTACGAGGAGGCCCAGCTCAATCAGGTTGCGGAGGGAGACAGGGATACCTTTATGAATCTCTTTTCTGAAGATATGAAGGTCGGGCACAAACACGCTCAGCCGCTTGGAATGGTTGGCATGCCTGTCGACATCGCCTGGGCGGCGGTATTTTTGGCCTCGGATGAATCACGGTTTCTCACTGGACAGAACATTGTCGTGGACGGCGGACTCACCACTTACCTCAGCCTTTTCGGAATGGAGGGGGCACTCGAAATCAAGGCCTCTTCAGAGGAGAAGATCAGGACCTGGATAGAAGACCATAAGCTTTTGAGTCAGGACGAATAAGAGACCTGGAGTTGGATATGGATCGACCGGATGCGATACTGTGCTTCTCAATGGAAATGTGATTACCGTAGACAATGCCCTCCCCAGAGCAGGGGCGGTTGCTGTGAGCCAGGGAAGGTTCGTCAGGGTGGGAACCGACGGCCGTCAGGGCCCTGGTGGCAGACGGCACCCGAGTGATGGATTCTCCTGCCTTTTTTGTTTGGTTCAAATCGAATGTGTAAAAGCATAAAGTGCATAGACATTATACAGGGACTACGCGGGATGGGGCTAGGTGCGGGTGACGGGGTGATGGTTCACAGCTCGCTGTCCAGTATGGGGCATGTAGACGGGGGAGCCGAGACCGTTGTTGACGCGTTTCTGGAAGTTGTTGGCTATCAGGGCACGCTAATGGTGCCGACTTTCACACACAGTAACACAGAGTACTTCGACCCACTGAACTCGCCTTCGAAGAATGGAGCAATTACCGAGGCAGTCAGGAAGCGCTCTGGGGCGATCCGAAGCTTACACCCAACACACGCTGTAACGGTTATCGGATCGGAAGTGGAAGGACTTATTGGGAAGGACCTGGAACACGGCGCTTTGGGGCAGGGGTGTGCTCTGCACAGGCTGATCGATAGAGGTGGGTTGGTATTTCTTCTGGGTGTAGATCATCAAGCCAATTCCGTCATTCATATAGGGGAAGACCTGGCGGGTGATGACCGACATCGACACTTCAGTCCAGAGAACCCGAAACGGGTGACGGTTAAGCACCCCAGGGATGGTGAGATTGTGGTAACCCTCACGTCGATGATGGGTCACACCACAGCGTTTGACGAAATGGATGGGTTCCTTCGATCTCGCGGACAGGTGGTTGAGGGGCGAATCGGTGACGCAGAATGTCAGCTGATGAAAGGGGTCGATGTGGTGAAGGCGACTGTGGATATTCTGGGATCTTTGTAGTCCGTGACGAATTGCCGGTGTTACACCCGGATTGGCTCTGCCGGCCTCGATTGAATCGAGGCCGGCATTTTACTTGGTCGGATCCGTCAGGAGGCCATGTCGACGGCGATTTTTTCGGCGACCATAAGAACGGTGGCGTGAATATTCGCGCGGACACATTCGGGCATGATCGATGCGTCTACGATGCGGAGACCGGTCAACCCATGAACGATACCGACTTGATCGACCACTGCGAGCGGGTCGGAACCGGGTCCCATTTTGCAGGTGCAGGAGACGTGGTGACCGGTCGCTGCGTTCCGGTCAATCCAATTGTCCAGGGCAATCGAGGAGTCCATCACCTCCTTGGCAGGCTCCAGGGGGTGGTCGATGATTCTCGAGAAAGCAACGTGACTTGCCAACTCTGTACACAGGTGGATGCCTTCGTGGATGCGCAGACGGTCCTGCGGGTGTGAAAACAGATTGTAGTTGAGCGAGGGAGAGACGAGGGGGTTGGAGGAGGAAAGAGTGAGTGCACCTTGGCTGAACGCGAGGTTTACGGTGGGTCGCGCGAGAAATGGGCCGCCGATTTCTCGTGCAGTCGTATAGACGATCATGTCTGAGGTGACGTCAGATTCCCTGGATGTGTATCGGAGACCGACCTGGTGACCGTGGGTCATCCTGTCCACGTAATGATCATCACGGAGCTGCCAGGTCATGGGTACTGCGGGGTGATCCTTAAGGTTCTGTCCTACGCCTGGAAGTGGCAAGACCTTAGGGATGTGGAACCGCTTGAGTTGTTCCTCGGGACCGACTCCAGAACACATCAGAAGATGGGGCGATCCAATAGCGCCGGCGGCCAGGGTGATCTGACCGGCGTAAACAGTTTCAGGAGATCCACCCGCGGAAACCTGTAAGCCTGCTGCACGTGTTCCTTCAAATAGGATTCGGAGTGTGCGACAGTGTGGCATGATCGTTAGATTTGGACGATTGCGAGCAGGGTCCAGATATGCCAGGGCCATGCTGATGCGGGTCCGGGACTTGTTGTTCAGAGGAAACGGACCGACACCGTCTCCAGACTCGGGGTGATTGAAGTCTGGACAGGGCACAATTCCCGCATCGCAACAGGCCTCATAGAACGCCGCCTGGTCCGCACGCCAGTGTGGTTCCAAATACCTGCGGACGTGGACTGGTCCTGCGGATCCGTGATTCTCGTCGGTGAAATCGACGTCTGTTTCTAATTTACAGAAATATGGGAGCACCTGGTCATAGGACCACTGGTCGTTTCCCAGGCCCACCCACCTTGCGAAGTCATCCCGTAGCCCTCTCAGGAAGATCTGGGCATTCACAGAGCTGGATCCGCCCGTTACCTTCCCCCTGGGAATAGGCATATCTGAGGCCAAGGAGGTGAGCGAAGCTGTGTAGTTCCACTGGTGGGTCTGGGAGAGGATGCCCGATGGGGGCCCGTATCCGTATTTCAGGTCATCGGGAATGTCGACCTGATGTGGATAGTCGGTGCCGGCCTCGAGGAGAAGGACATTGCATTCGGGATTCTCACTGAGCCGAGAAGCGAGAACACAACCGGCAGAGCCTGCGCCTACGATGATGTGGTCGTAGTTCACACCAGAAGCTCGATAAAGGTCAGGAAGAATGTTCGAAATTAAGGAAAAGCCCGCATGAATCACGGGCGTCAATTCGATAAGCTATTCGCTTTCAGGCCCTATACACTCAATTATGGGTCCAGGTTTTCAAGTTCTCCTGTTTCCAGATTCAATCTCCGGTAGTAGCAATTCCTGGGCTGTCCACTTTGGTTCTTGGTGTGACAGATGGATCTTCTGCGAGGTCTGACCAGGTAGACAAGTGAGTTTTGCTCGCAGTTGACATAAACCTCCAGAAGTTCGAACGTTTCTCCCGAGGATTCGCCTTTGATCCAAAGTTCATTCCGAGAGGTGCTCCAAAATGTGGCGGTTCGGGTTTGGACGGCATGGTTCAACGCCTGCTCGTTGGCGTATGCAATGAGGATCACTTCCCTGGTGTCCGCGTTCTGTACGGACACCGGTACTACATTTGACTCCGTTTTCGCTATTTTCCGCAGTTTCTGGAAGTCGAGGCGGAGCTCTTTCCCTTCTTCGAGTTCATTCATCTCAGCATGTTTCTCTAGAATGTGCTTTCAGGTGTGGTCATTGGGCACCAGCGCGCTGTGAAGAGGGTGTCGAGCAGCGTGGCGTTCGCTCTAGGTGTTCCAATGCCCTTCAAGGCGTTTGCTGCGTAGAATCGATTGTATCTGTTCTCATCGTCCAGCGAGGCCAGCAGATTCGGAATGGCAGCCTCAGCATCCGGGCCTGCATCCGCTATTGCAAGCGCCGCGTTCCTGCGGACACGGTAGTCTGGATCGCCAACTGCATTGGCGAGGGCGGTTATCGTGCTTTCAGAATATTCCCCCACGGCCTTCAGGGCTTCTGCGCAATTCCGGCGCACCCACCAGTGGTCGTCCTCGAGACCCTCGGTAAGAGCCGGTAAAGCGGATTTGGCAACTGGGCCCATCTTGGTGAGTACGTCTACGGCCATGGAACGGACCCACCAGTCTTCGTGGCCTGCCTCCGTCAAAAGCGCGGGGATGGCTACCTCGCCCATGGTCGAGAGCGCACGAGCGGCCACGCCAGCGGTAGGGTTGGTTCCGTGGGCATTGTCTGCAGTGGTTGCGGTGGTTTCATCGACCGTCTTCAGGGTCTCTTCTCGCATTGCGTCGATGAGTACGGGAATCGCCGGTTCCCCCGCTTTGGCAAGGGCATACGCGGCATTGAGACAAACACCCTCGGATGGATCCTGCAAGTCCCGCTGAAGCGCGATGAGATCTGCCGAAGTACCGGCACTTCCGGAGGAATCGCCGCACAGCCATTTCCAGACATCCAGAGAGACCGCTGGATTCGGATCCGTTTCCGGAGGCGTCCAGCCTTCCGAAGTGTGGTTCCAGGTCGGCGCCTGTGGTTCACGCGTCCGGGCAAACTGGAACTTCAGCATGTACCGTTTCATCTTGCTGATATTTGGTGTTGCACGATGCCAGGAGTCGAAATGAATGAGAGCTACTGTACCAGCAGGACCGCAGATGGACAGACCCGGCTCGGTGGTCTTGTTGGGATCGGCATCCGATATGGTTTTGTATATATGTGTTCCAGGGATGACCCCTGAGGCTCCCATATCCTCAGTAGTGTCCTGTGGATAGTAGAAGGCTAGCACCCAATGGAATCGAGGATGCCGAATGTTATGGTCGTATACGTAACAGTCCTTGTGCCAGGTTTGTCCCTTGCTGCCCGGCGGATTGAGATGGCAATGTCGGTGGGGGTTGAGTAGGTAATCGGGTCCGAGCAGACTTGTGAGCGCACCGCTGACAACCGGATGGTTGAAGACTTGTCTGATGCCCGGAACCCTGGGTAGAATGTTGTTTCCGACATTTCCTTCTTTTTCGAAGACCTCTTCGATCTGATCGTGAAGACCTCTATGAAAAGAAGCGGGGTAGTCGGCGTTCAGGACGATATAACCGTCGAGGATGAAATGCTGTACCTGTTCGTCGGTGAGCAGAATATCTTGATCCGCCATGTTCGCCTCTACCTTTGTATCGGATTGATGAATGTGCTGTGGAGTGCTGCAGGACCGCCATCCAATGATGAAATATATAATAGACAGAGGAAAATCATATAGAATTTTGAATTGATGAAAAAGGAGGAATTATTCTGGAAAACAATAGGTTTGATGGGTATACTAGTTCGTCCGAATCGATCATTCCAAGATTCATAGGAGTTGTCCGGGCTTATGTCGGAATTGAGAAATCCGATGGGGATGAAAAGGAACGTCAGCGGCGTCAGGGAAAGATTCTGGGCAGGCTGACAAGCGCTCGATTGTCCCTTGCGAGCGTGAAGGTGAAGCAGACGCCGGATCAGGTTTCCACCGTGTTGAAGTAGGCAAGCAAGGTCTACATAGAGCAGGCGGAACATCTTAGTGAATAGACAAGAGAGAAACTAATTCCATACTCTGAAGAGGCGGTTCAGACACTTGCAAAGGATCTTGCAGGACCTGTCCAGGCGACCTACTGGGCAGAGAGTTCTTCGAAGCTGGGAAAATACTATACGATAAAGGTGAACGGTGTTGATCTGTCGTGCAACTGCCCGGGATTCGGATACAGAGGGAGCTGCGTGCACAGCAGAACACTGAAGGATTCGCTGGTATCGGGAGGGCCGTTGCCGTAGGGGATGAGTGAGCATAAAACCTAAAATGGAAGTGGCCAGATATCGAAAGAAACCTGCAGGCCTTATGGTGTGCTGTCGGATGATCCATTGGAGGTAGCGTTCCGGATTCAGCGATTGACGGGAGGTTGGGAAAACGGATATCTTCGACGGTGATTCGCTAAACGAAATCAGGGGAAAGAACTATGAGGTCGTTTGTCAAAGGGATCAATTGGCTGAATGAGAAGATTGGGTACGGTGTGTCGTGGCTGACAGCCGTTCTGGTGGTTGTAGTGTGCTATGACGTGTTCAGTAGGTATCTGCTCAAGTCGAGCATTGTGGCGGTTCAGGAACTTCAGTGGCATCTGTTCGCCACGATTTTTCTGATTGGAGCGGGATACACACTCAAGCACAATGGACACGTCAGGGTGGATGTTTTTTATACGAGGTTCTCGGAGAAGGCGAAGGTGATTGTAGATTTCGTTGGCAGTCTGGTGTTTCTCGTGCCGTTTGCGCTTGTGGTCATTTGGAGCTCCCAAAACTTCGTTGAAAACGCAATCATGTTTAATGAAACCTCACCGGATCCGGGTGGTTTGCCCGCCAGATACATTTTGAAGGGGATGATTCCCGCAGGTTTCTTCCTGCTTTTCCTGCAGGGCCTTGCATTGGCCTGTCAGTCGCTTCTCAAGATCCTTGGTTCCAACGGACTCATTGAACAGGATCCAGAGGATTCAGTGGAGGCTGGTATATGATTGAGGCGATGCCCCTGATCCTATTCGGTGTCCTGTTTCTTTTGCTGTTGTTTGGTTTTCCTGTGGCTTTTACGCTGGGCGGTGTGTCATTCATCTTGGGATACTTCACTTTCGGGATGGATTTTTTCAATCTATTGCCCCTTCGCATCTGGGGGGTGATGACCAACTATGTGCTGATTGCCGTCCCCCTGTTTGTGTTTATGGGGGTGATGCTGGAAAAGTCCGGTCTTGCCGAGCAACTGCTGGAAACCATGGCCATGCTTTTTGGACGGCTACGGGGGGGCCTGGCGATGTCGGTGGTTGTGGTGGGCGCTCTTCTGGGTGCATCTACCGGGATCGTCGGAGCGACCGTTGTGACGATGGGCCTGCTGAGTCTGCCGACCATGTTGAAGAGGGGATACAGGACGGAGGTGGCGACGGGCACGATCGCAGCATCGGGAACACTTGGACAGATCATTCCACCAAGTATCGTGCTGGTACTGCTGGGCAGTATCCTAAATGTGTCGATAGGGGACATGTTTATGGGGGCCGTGATTCCCGGCCTTGTTCTGGTGAGCCTGTATCTGGTGTGGATTGTGATTGTGGCGATTGCCCGCCCGGAGTTTGCACCGGCCATGCCGAGAGAAGATCTGGACCGCTTCCGTGGTAGTGGTGTGGTGTGGCGCGTAGTGCAGGCGTTCGTTCTACCTTTTGCACTTATTCTGGCTGTTCTGGGTTCGATTTTCGCGGGTATTGCATCACCCACGGAGGCAGCCGCGGTAGGGGCGCTGGGAGCGACACTGCTGACCACCTTCCAACGAAAGTTCACATACGAGACATTGAAATCGGTGATGGCTGAGACGACACGCCTGACGTGTATGGTGTTTATTATCCTGGTTGGGGCAACGGCGTTCGGGTTGGTGTTTCGCGGAATGCGAGGAGATCACTACCTGACGAGCTTAATCCTCGGGGCGAATCTTGGTCCGAATACGTTTCTCGCCCTGGTGATGGTCGTGATCTTCATCGCCGGCTTCTTCATTGACTTTATAGAGATTACATTCATCATTGTCCCGGTGGTGGCTCCCATTTTTGTCGCATTGAATGTGGATCTGCTGTGGATCGGGATCTTGATCGCCATGAATCTGCAGACTTCGTTCCTGACGCCTCCCTTCGGGTTCTCGCTATTCTACCTCAAGGGTGTTGCCCCCTCCGAGGTACGAACTGGGCACATCTATCGTGGCATTGTCCCATTTATCGTGATTCAATTGATTGGTCTGGCGCTTGTGATTCTCATGCCGGAAATGGCAACGTGGCTCCCTGGTTCTTTGACGAATTAGAGGCAACCTGCTTTCAATAAAAAGGGCCCCCTGGAGGGGGCCCCGACGAATCAATTTGGGACACGGTTCAGCTGCTGATACCAGTATAATATTCTTTTTCTGACAGGTTGGCCCAGCTGTTGACATTCTTCTGGAATTCACTGAATGAGGCATAGATTTTGTTACTCATCGCATCTTTTGAAACGAGTTCGTCAATAACCTCCGCGGCATACCGGCGAAGTGTGTTCAGGACGTCGTCAGGGAACTTTCTAAGCTGAACATTGTGTTCGTCAATGAGCTTCTTGAGGTAAAAATTGTTTTTTGCCTCGAATTCTGAGAGCATCCAGACATTTGCACGAGAAGCTGCAGCTCTAACGATGGCCTGAAGGTCGGGTGGTAGTTGGTTGAAGGCGGCCTTGTTTGTGATGAGCTCGAGCGTAGCTCCGGGCTCGTGCCACCCTGGATAGTAGTAGTATTTCGCTGCCTTGTGGAATCCCATCAAATGGTCATGGTATGGACCTATCCACTCGGTGGCGTCGATTACACCACGTTCAAGATTGGTGTAGATTTCGGCACCAGCAGAGAGGATGGCCGAACCCCCGGCTTTTGCGATGACATCTCCACCCAGACCTGGGATTCTTATCTTGAGTCCTTTGAAGTCTGCGATGGAATTAATTTCTTTGTTGAACCATCCCCCCATCTGAACTCCCGTATTCCCTGCAGGCATCGGGAGGAGATTGAAGGGTTCGTAGAGTTCTTCCCAGAGTTCCAGCCCACCCCCACTGTAGAGCCAAGCGTTGAGTTGCTGGGCGTTCATGCCGAACGGAACTGCACCAAAAAATTGAGTTGCTTGCGCCTTGCCTGCCCAGTAATAGGACACGCCATGGCACATTTGTACAACGCCCTGGCTGACCGATTCGAAGCCTTCAAGCGCGGGAATGAGTTCGCCTCCACCGTAAACCTGTATCTTGAGGCGGCCATCCGACATCTCTTCGATCCACTGCGCGAGCATGTCCGCACCCTCTCCCAGGATAGGGAAGTGGGGCGGCCATGTCGTTACCATTTTCCACTCGAATGTTTTTTCGGAACGGGCCCGTGGAGTTGTTTTGTCCTGTTGTGATGATGAGCATCCGGCAAGCAGACTGGCGCTTCCTGCAGTTGCGACAACAGAGGCCTTCTTGATGAAGTCGCGCCGTTTAAAGTTTTCCATCCGTACCCTCCTGAATTTCCGTATTGGCAAGGCTGATTGGGTGGATAAAGTAGGCTGTGTATTTTGGCTTGGCAAGGGAAATGTTGTAAATTGGAGCGCCACTAGTCTTTAGTCCTCGCACGAACAAAGGACCCAATTCATCTCGGATGTTGCATAGAAAGGAACGGCATGGGGGATAGCGAGAAGAAGCTTTACCTGCTCGACGGAATGGCTCTGGTATACAGGGCGCATTTCTCAATGATGCGGAACCCCAGAATGACGTCCAGAGGTATGAATACGTCCACGGTTTTCGTGATGACCAATACCTTGCTGGATATCCTGAACAATGCCAAACCCTCACACATTGCGATGGTGTTCGACACTCCCGAGCCGACACACAGGCATGAGAGGTTCGAAGAATACAAGGCTCAGCGAGAGGCGATGCCGGAAGACTTGAGTATGTCTCTTCCCTACGTGTCCCGGCTCTGTGAGGCATTCAATTTGCCGGTATTGAAGAAACCAGGATGGGAAGCCGACGACGTGATCGGCACACTCGCGCGAATTGCCGAGGGAAAAGGGTTCACGACGTACATGGTAACGCCTGACAAGGACTACGCGCAGCTAGTGTCGGGCCAGACATTCGTCTGCAAACCGGGCAAGACAGGCGATGTAGAGGTCCAGGGCGTTAACGAGATCCTCGAGAAGTGGCAGATTGAAAAGGTGGAACAGGTCATAGATATCCTGGGATTGATGGGTGATACCAGCGACAACGTGCCGGGTGTCCCTGGGGTTGGTGAAAAGACCGCCCAGAAGTTGATTTCTCAATTCGGTAGCGTAGAGAATCTCCTGGAGAACACGGATCAGTTGAAAGGAAAACAGAAGGAGCGAGTGGAGGAAAACCGGGAGATGGCTCTTTTGTCAAAGGAGCTCGTAACAATCGACCGGGAGGTGCCCCTGGATTTAGAGCTCGATTCACTCGCGCGCAAGGAATGGGACGAGAAGAAACTGAAGAGCCTGTTCGTTGAGCTGGAGTTCAATACGATGGGCAAGCGGTTTTTCGGTGAGGACTTTGCCGCGGGACCAACGTTACAGACAGCCGCGGGCACCGTGAGCGCTGAACTAAAGACGTTGAAAGATGTTGAGCACGACTATCGACTGGCAGATACCCCGGATAAGCGGGCGGAGTTGATCAAGGAACTTGGGAAACAAAAGGCGTTCTGTTTTGATATCGAGACGACCGGGTTGAACGCGAGAAACTGCGGGATCATCGGTCTGGCATTTTCTTTCGTACCTCACACAGGGTACTATGTCCCTTTCCCGGAGGAGGATGAGGCAGCGAAAACGGTTCTCGAGGAGTTCAGGGGACTGTTGGAAGACCCTGGTATAGAAAAGGTCGGACACAACCTGAAGTTTGACCTGGGCGTCTTGCGCTGGAAGGAGGTGTTCGTTCGCGGCCGGTTGTTCGATACGATGCTGGCGGCATTTCTGTCGGTGCCGGAATTCAAGAGAACGATGGATTATCTCTCCGAGGTCTTGCTTGGATACAGCCCTGTTTCCATAACGGAACTGATCGGCGAGAAGGGGGACGACCAGCTGAGTCTTCGGGATGTGGATCCCGCTAAAGTTGCGGAATATGCCTCGGAAGATGCGGACATCACCCTCCAGTTGAGGGATGTTCTCGAGCCAAAGATGGTGGAAATGAATCAGGTAAGGGTGTTCGACGAGGTGGAGTGCCCACTCATACCCACCTTGGTGGAAATGGAGTATGAGGGTGTTCGATGTGAGGTGAGTGTTCTGAAGGAATTGTCAATTTCTCTGGGAGACTGGATAAAAGAGACGACTCAAAAAGTTTACGACCTTGCGGGAGAGCAGTTCGAGCTCAATTCGTCCAAGCAGTTGGGCGAGATTCTATTCGACAAACTCAAACTGGATCCTAACGCCAAGCGAACGGCCAAGACCAAGCAGTATCAGACAACAGAGCAGGTACTGAGCCGACTTGCACACCGTCACGATATTGTGGAGAAGATACTTTTCTACAGGATGTGCACCAAATTGAAATCAACCTATGTGGATCAGCTGCCGGGATCGGTGGTTAAGGATACGAGTCGGGTGCATACCCACTATGAACAGGCGGTGGCGGCGACCGGAAGGCTGCAATCCCATGGACCCAATTTGCAGACCATTCCAATAAGGACAGAATTGGGCCGGGAAATCCGAAAGGCGTTCGTTGCCAGGAGTGATGAATTCGAGCTGTTGGCGGCGGACTACTCCCAGATCGAATTGAGAATTGTGGCGGAATTGAGTGGCGATGAGGCGATGACCGAGGTGTTCAGGACGGGTGGCGACATTCACACCGAGACCGCGGTGAAGATCTACGGGGAGGATGCGAACGAGGAAAGACGAAGACAGGCTAAAACTGTGAATTTCGGTATCATCTATGGCATTTCGCCATTCGGACTTGCCGAGAGGTTGGATATCCCTCGATCTATGGCATCGGACCTGATCAACCAATACTTGGATCAGTTCCCGGGTGTAAGGGCATACATGGATGAAACGATCGCATTCGCTCAGGAGAATGGGTTCGTGGAAACCATTACCGGTCGCAGGCGTTATCTCAGGGATATCAACTCACGAAACGGCACGACTAGAAGGGGGGCCGAACGGAACGCGGTCAATTCTAGGATTCAGGGATCGGCTGCAGATATGATCAAGATCGCGATGAGCAATATTCACAAGGAGATTCAGGAACGGGGGCTTAAGTCGAGAATGCTGCTACAGGTTCACGATGAACTCGTTTTCGATATGCATCGGGATGAGGAAGAGGAACTAACCACCCTGGTGGAGAACGGAATGAAGAATGCGATTCCCGTTAAAGTGCCAATCGAGGTGGAAATGGGACGTGGGAACAACTGGCTCGAGGCACACTAATCTGTTGAGGAAATAATGAGACTGTTCAACACATTGGTTCTACTAATGGTAGCGACCGAGCCTGGATGGACCGCCTCTCCGGATTTCTACGGGCACTGGGCTGACGGCAAGGCGGAGATTTCAAGCTACCGTGTAGTTCAACCCAGATACATGGAAGAACGAGCCGGCTATGGGGTGATGATTTTTGTGACGGAGGATATGAACCGAAATACGATGATTAAGGTGGAGTCTCCGACACCGAAAGAAGATCGCCTCTACGTGCTCAAGCTTAACAACGTTCTTAAGTTCACTACAGGGATTTACGACTATTCGGTAATGACCTCTGTCTTCAGCGCGGTGGAAGGGAACAAGGGGAACACCCCATTCGAACTCGTGAAGGTGAATCTGAGTTCACAGGAATGGTGTGGCCACGTATTCGATGAGGCTCGTGTAGTGGACGACAGATTGGAAGGGGAACTGAACAGCTATTTCGAGCGGGAAGGGAATCATCGCTACAGTCTGGATCTGCCATCCAGGTTTGAAAACGAAGACCACCTTCTGATCCGGATTCGAGAGCTGAAGGGTCCGATCATGGTTAGTGGTGAATTGCGTGATATTTCTTTAATGCGCAGTCTCTGGTCGATAAGAACAAGACACCGACCGCATTCTCTGGTGCCCGGGAAAGTGAGCAAGGGGTCAACCGAAGCAATCTCACTAGGGGAGGATGCCTTCCAGGTGATTCTCTGGACCGTGTCAACTGAAGGATGGGAGAAGAGGATCTGGGTGGAGGAGGCATATCCTCATCGAATCGTGAAGTGGGAGGACTCGGAGGGTGGAAGTGGCGAGTTGATCAAAACAGTTCGAGCACCGTACTGGAGTATGAAGAAGGACACAGACCTGATCCATAGGGACCATCTGGGTATACCGCGTTAGTGTGGCAGGGCAAAGGAAGACTACCGAGAAATAACATCTGTAGGGGTGGACCTGTGTGTGCACCCTTTTGTTTTAGGGGAGTTATGGTGTGAAGGCACCTGCATTAGGGGATCGAGAAGGCCGTCGGGCGGACACACAGGTCCGCTCCCTACGATGTGCGGTTTGGTTGGCGGGGTGATCGAGTCGTGCGGTTGATGAGGGTGAGTGCAGTGCATCAGTCAATGACGATACCGGATTTGGTGGACAAGGTGATCGAACCCTTTGATGTGGGCAATGTCCAGGTTGTGTCGCCATTCGAAAAACTTGATGTGATGGGAGGGAGATCCTCGAGCGATTGTTCTGATGAGAGGGGAACCAGCGCGAGGGTGATTGAAGCGGGAAGTTCAAGTGATCCAGTGTAGGTGACCGCAGGAGCGGGAATCAGTTTTGGGCCCCAGCAACCTGTCCATCCACGACCATGACTGGGTAGACGCTCGCCGTCTTCGGCCAGGCGAGTCTGGTGGGGCTCACCCTTTGGCCAGAAGGAGGTGCGAGGTGTTTTGTCTCCAAGCGAGAGCCCAGCTGTGAGCGGTGTTGCGAGATGGACGATGACCAGGCGTGAGCCATTGGGAGCGCGGCCAATCGTGCAGTTGTCTTCGAGTTGGATCTCGATGTCGCTCTCGAACTGGAAATTCTGCTCGACATTTGCTTGTTCCAGATCTCCTGTTAAGATGTCCTGGAGCAGCCAATAGGCTCGGTCGATGAAGATGAGGCGACGATCCCACGTGACCGGCTTTACCGGGTGGAAATCGTATGATCCGGTGAAATGTGTGTAGCCACTACCTGTTTCCCAGGTGTTGGCGAGGGGAGATTCCGTTTGGAGGGGGCTGTTGATGAATTCGTCGACACCATCCACGGTGAGGGTATTGTGGAGATATCCACACTCCTGTCGTGAGAGAAAGGCGTCCGGCTCATTGCTGGCATAACGGGAGGATGTAGGGTCTATGATGAAGTCGGTACCATATGCGCTCAGGGCGAAACTCAGCCGGTCCCCATGCTGATGGGTTGTGCCCCAGGGCCCGCAGTCGATCAAAAGGTACCGGGCGTCAGGCGTCCAGTCGCTTCTCATAGTGTAGTAGCCGGACCACTGTTCTCCATCTGGTGAAGGCCATTCGGTGAATGGAGGAGAACCCGTGCCGTCCAGGAAGCTGCGCGCCCAGGGCATATCGAGCCAGTCCAGGAGCGGATTATCGATTTGATCAGGGAATCCACGGGCGACATTGTCTCCAAAAGAAGGAAAGTTTCCGTTGGGTTTGCTCAAGGCGATTGCCCAGGTGGTCATTGCTGCAAGTTTTGGTTTGGCCGCCAGAAGTGCCGGAAGACTTTTTAGAGCGCTGGCGAGTAGCTGGGTCTGTGAAACGATGCTGATGGAATATCCTGTGGTCTGTTCGATACACTGACCGTCGGGATAAAATGCTTCATCGACATACTGGTTCAGGAGTTCTGCGTCAAAGTCGAGCCATTCTTCGGTAGGCTCGAAGTCTGTCAAAATAGCGCACGCGGTGGCGAGGGTGCGTATCATCGCACAACCACCGTTGTGTTTGCGATCTATCCAGCGTTTTACGTCAGCCCGGAGATAGGCAGTTTCCTGGAAGAGCCGGTGTACGAGTTCCAGAAGTTCATCATCGCTTGCCGCAGGGTGGCAACGGACCTGGGCGATTGTCTCAGACATCTGGGTGATGCGACCGGGTATCATGCACCAATACCAGGGTCTGGCAACGTGATAGTGGTTGATCCAGCCTTCCACAGTGTTGGTGCCTATGAACGTGTCAATAGGGTAGGCGGCGGCATACTGAAGCATGTGGTCGAGCATGAAACGCAGGTAATCAATGTTCCCGGTGTGGTGAAATGCCGCACGAAGGACTGGAAAGATAGGAAACCGGGTTATACAAGAGAGGGGGTTTGCGTCCCAATCGATTCCTGAATCCGGGACTTGGTACTCATTGTATCCGTCATCCAGGTGGCCTGAGAGATAGCTGTCGGCCAGAGTGGTATCATGATTCGTGTCTTGGACCACATTTGACCAGTCTGTTAGAAGTGGAGAGGCCAAATCTCGGGTCCTGAAGTGGGAGATGAAGGCCGACCCAGCTGAATCTGTGTCTGCCTTGCCCAGTGCCTCGTGCATATTCTTAAGTTCCTGCCGTGTCTTACCTAAGAGTGCCGCGATGTCCTGAACTATGAATGCGTCTTCTGATACAGTATTGTCGGCGGACAGTGTCATAATCGCACCTTTGAAAGTTAGATGACTCAGTCTTCGAGATCCAAACTCATTTCATTCCATGCCTTGAAGCCTTCCGCTTCGTAGAGCGGTCTCCCAAATTCTGATGCATGCAGTTTCACGTATCTCAATCCGCTGGCTTTCGCAAATTCGAGCGTAGCCTTCAGCAGTCGTCTGGCGAGACCTTTTCTTCTGTGTTCGTCCTCTGTATACATGCTCGAAATGTACCCGTACCGTCCTTCAATGTTGGACGGCTTCGGTGTCAGGTGGTAGTAGGATAGGGCGGAACAGGCAACAGGCTCCCCAGATTCCGTTTCTGCAATCCAGGCGTGAAATTCCTGATCGTTTATTTTGTCGCGGAAGTAGGAATTACTGAAGGAGGACATTTCATCCAGATTTCCACCTTCCGTCCAGACGAGAGCGAACATCTTGGCCCTGAATTCAATGAGTACCGAAATATCGTCCAGTTCTGCTTTTCGAATGGTGTACAAAGCATTCTCCATCTATCGGTGGGCTGTAAGACCAACATCAACCGCTGAACGACTCCTCCGGCTTTATGGGTATCCTTCAGATTCGCAAATCGACAAGTCTTCTAATTCTCACCCATATTTCAGACCGAGGCTTCGGACAGTGTGACAGGACCTTTGGAAGAGGCGTATCTACATCGACTTTGCTTGTTTGACAGAAAGACAGTGTATCCATGTCCCATTGCTGTCAATTTTTACAACCCGAAACCTGGATTCCGATACAGCTCTACTCAGGTCTTCGAGCCTCCAATAAGTGAACCATCTCGGCCGCTCGTGTTCATCATACGCGGCTGGCTCCCACTTGGATTCGGTTCCCTCCTTCAAGGTCATGAACAGATGTCCTCCATCTCTGAGTATAAGATGGCATTCTACAAGTGTGGATTTCACATCATCCTGAACTATGTGAAGGTAGGAAGCGTTTACCCAAAGGCCATCAGCAATCGAGCAAAATGGCAATCTCCGCTGTCACCCTCCACAAAAGATCCAGGAAAGTGTTTTCTACTAAGCTGGAGCATCTTCCAGCAAAGATCAACTCCGAATACCTTGTGCCCACGTTTTCGAAGCAATTCTGCATCGAAACCCGGACCACAACCCACGTTGAGAATTTAACTTTCGGGAGCAAATTGCTCAACGAAGTGCTGGATGACACTGCGATCTCGACACTTCTTAAGGTAAGCGGCGGCTATCTGTTCGTATGTTTGTATCATGATGATTTCAGATGGCATTGGCTGAAAGGAGGACATTGCCTGCAATACTTACCAGTGGTGCCAATAACCACGGTTGGGTTAACTAAATGGGTCACCATTTCCAGGTACCAAGAACCGATCACACCCATCTGCTTCGGATTAATGCAGGAGAGAGCTGGTGGCGTGAATTGCCGGGCAGACTCAGTAAGCAATTCAGGTTGGAAATCTGACTCAATTAAGTTCTTTTACCCGTTCCTCCAAAACTCCTGAGACTTGTCCATTACACTGCTCGATATATGACCATGCGGCAGAGATAATGCTAATTTCAAGATCGGTATGTGGGATCTGTTCAAACAGATCCGCGAGCCAAATGTTCTCGCGAGACACAGCCTGCTTCTCACAGACGATGGAGTACGTGCGCTCCGGATCGATATCAGAATCCACAATCCGGTCTTCGAATGGTCGGTTCCGGTCAAAGGTGTATCGACAGCCTGAGACCTGGACCAGGAGGTTACGTACATTCTCTCCGTCTCGAAGGTTGTCTTCCAGAATGGCAAGTAGAACTTGGCCGGACAATTCCATGGTTGAGAGACACCAAGCGTATGGACGGATCCAGTCGAAAAGATCGATCAAATACAGGTCTTGGCCGTCCTTTACAGACATTCCTCGATAGTGTTTTTGATTATATATGGCGATATCGGTCCCTGCGGCGTGACGCATCGCGTCCGTCATCCAGTTTCCCATAGAGGATTCAGGATATTCGTCCTGAGTGGGCGCCTTTTCGACCGATCCGATCTTGTGGGTTCTGTAAGCTGTCAGGGGACGTAACTTACGAGGACCGACTTCCGCACGCCATACATTTTCCTTAGACGCAAGCCGGATCTCTTCGTTCGCTTTGCAGATGACCCCCGGAAGCGCCGTGCCATTTACCTCCATAGAAATCTGGGTCGCGAGATCGAAAAGAGGTGAATCCGGAAAGAGGGCGATTTGTGTAGCATTTTCGATCCGGATCGAGATCCAGTTTCCGCTTACGATGTCAGCCTGGAGTTTTGCGGGTGGTCCCGGCGTTTTGAATTCGCGGATCTCTGTCCAATACGCACGTCCATGGATCGGGAGATAAGCGTTGTATGTGATTGATTTGGGATGCTTGACCGCGCGACGTTTGTCAGTCCATTCGAAAACCTCGTTCGCAGTTCTGACAACGGCATTGTGCGGCGTGTCGGGAACGACCCAGAAGATGACGTCGTAATCCAATTCTTCGAGTCGTTTTGAGATCGGAATGGGACCCTCCTTGCCGTAGATCGGCCAGTCGTCCGCCCCCTGAATATAGTACATTGGCAGATGTCTCAGATTGGGAATCAGAGCCAGGTCTTCGTAACAGGAACCGATGGGAGCTCCACCCGCAAATAGGTGCGGGTATCGGCAGCAAAGAAAGGAACTACCCGTTCCGCCCATTGATAACCCAGTGAGTACAACACGTTCTTCGTCTACCGGAACTCGCTCTTGGACGAAATCGAGTACACATAGAACATCCAGCTCACCGATTCCGCGGAACTCGGTTAGTCCGTATGCGTGGGGACTGAGCACCATCATGTTTCGTTCGTCAGCGAGACGTTTGTACAAACCGTCACCATAGCTTGCCTGATCGAAATAAGTGTCCTGTGTCCCGCTGCTTCCATGAAGCACGATCAACAGAGGTAAGGGTGTGACGCCGTCGTAGGCGCTCGGAAGGAAGAGTCTGAATGGCTGATTGGTGTCGTCTGCCGGAGACTTATACTTGAGAGCAAGGTCGACTGGGCCGTTGACATTCTTTAGATCTTGAGTCACCATTATATCTCCTAGGTATGTGAAGTTGGTTTCGGATCTTATGATAACCATCAAGTACCCGGTCATCAATCGAGAATAGTGATGTACAAGCCGGTGAATCGACCTCCGCATTTCCAACTACCTAGGCAAGAACAATCAATTAGGCTGGAGGACATAAAATGGGAATAACAGTGAAGAAACTCAAATTTCCGGCATCGAAGGAAAAGGGAGAAGTGTCCGCCATATTGATGCGACCGCGGGGTGAAGACGGCCGACCATTGGTTCAAGAATTTGAAGCGGACACGCGCGTCAGATGACCCCCCCGTGACCGAACTCGCCAGGGTGGCATCCGATTGGATTGCCAAGCGCTCCTGATCTAAAAGGATGTTTCAGCAAGCATAGTCTTGGGAAAGCGAGGCGTAGAGAATGAACGTCGAAACCTTTACAATAAAGGTAATCTGTAGAGATTTCCCGGGTACACGATTCGTAGAGGATGCAACAAACGAAAGGTGAAAGAACAGGTGCACCTTGGACTTCAGGGGGATAAGATGGCGATTTTTGATAATGAGATAACGGAGAAGCGAAAAGAACGATTCATTAAAACGGTTGGAGACAATCCGCCTATTATTCTGGTTGGTGCCGGAACTGTTCTGGGGATTCCTGGTGGTCTTGATCAGACCTATCCATTTATTCCACATCCTGACTACTATTGGCTGACGGGGAGCTGGCGATCGGGTGGCGTGGCGGCGTTCGATGCCGATGAAGGATGGACTCATTTCATTAGGCCGGTGACGAAACTGGAACGTCTATGGGAAGGGGATCCCGATTCCTTTGAGGGGGAGGACATTGCTGCATTAGAGGATTGGATGAAAGCCAGGGAAGGGTGGCCCACTGTGGTTTTGGGATCACCTGTCGGTGAGGTGGAGGGTGATGCGGAACTAACTCCGCAGATTCAGGAATGTCTCAATGCCGGAAGACGCAGAAAGGACGCAGCTGAGCTGGAAGTACTTGACCGGGCGGTTAAGGCCACGGCTGCCGGGCATGCAAGAGCGAGCACATTCATCGGTCCCGGGGTGACCGAACGGGAGATCCAGATCGAATTAGAATCGGAGATGTTTCGCAATGGCGCACACGGGGTGGGGTATGGCACAATTGTGGGAGTAGGTTCGCATGCGGCGATACTACACTTTTCTCCAGGAGAGAGGAAGGTAGGACCGGAGGACCTTGTGTTGATCGATGCTGGTGGATCCATAGATGGCTATACTGCAGACGTAACGCGAACCTATCCCGGAGGCGAAGCTTTCACACCAGAGCAGCAGGCGATCTACGATGTGGTGCTTGAAGCGGAGAAGGAAGGTGTATCACAGTGCAGGATTGGTACAGAATGGCACGAGGTTCACGGTGCCTCGGCCAGGGTGCTGGCACTCGGGTTGCGGGATTTGGGTATTATGAAGGGGGATGTGGACGGTTTGCTGGAGTTTGGAGCAATCGCACTATTCCTCCCCCATGGTATTGGCCATATGGTGGGGTTGGGGGTACGGGATGTAGGTGGACGAGCGCTCGACCGTGACGATATTCGGTCCTATTGCGGGATACGGATTCGAGTTGACCTGCCCCTGGAGGACCAATTTCTGATGACGGTGGAACCAGGAATCTATTTCGTTCCCGGATTGCTGGATGACCCAGAGAAACGGGAGACTTTTAGAGATATGGTCGACTGGAACGAACTGGAAAGGTGGCGGAAAGTAGGTGGCGTTCGCATCGAGGATAATGTGCTCGTGACAGAGGATGGACCGAAGTCCATTACGGAAGAGATACCCAAGTAATTCTCACAGATCGATTCAGCCAAGGAGAATCGAAATGACCGTAGCTAGAGTCGTTCCCTTTTTCGCAGTAAAGGATATGGAGAAGTCGCTCGACTTCGGTGACCAGAATGTTGCTGTCGAAGGGGAGATATTCCACCTCACTGAAGAATTCTGAGAGCTGTGCCGCACCGTTTTCCAGCCCAAATGACTCGGCACCACGAACATTCATGTAGCTGGGGTCGAACCTCTGTACCAATTTGGCGAGTTCGATCAGGTGGTATGCGCCATTGGTAGCGGTAAGGAGCAGTTCTCCGGGATTGAGGACTCGGTGGAGTTCAGAGATGGCCCTCCTTCGATCGCTTACGTGATACAACAGGTGATTGGCAATCGCTACGTCGAATATTCCATCTCCTCGGGGATTTCCTGGATATCAAAGGTCTTGCAGGTGATGTCACGTGACGATGACGCGAGGTCGGTACGGGTTTTTTCCAGCATTCCCGGAGGCATATCAGAGAGCGTGATCTGCCATCCTGGAGGGATGCGGTCCACATTCTCCAACCACAAGGCGCCGGTTCCGCAACCTGCCTCGATAAGGTTGCCGTCGGGTGTCATATCAATCTGGTCGAAGATCCACTTTTCCGTGCTGAACATCGAGTGAAGATCTCTTTGAGCGTCTAGGTTATCGGACGTCTTGTATTGTTCCGAGAGATGTCCGACTTTGATAATCTTGACATAAACAGATTCCTGCAGTTGAAGTCGCTATTGCGGTCGCTTCATGATCAAAAGCAATGGCCTCTTATCCTTCGAATTGCCTGCCCGGGCGGAACCGTTGTTGTCTACGATGATGTAGACGTGGTCTTTGTCCAGACACAGCCCCTCACCCATGCCCCATTTCATGTTTGCGTATTTTAGCTCATCTCGATTGATGATCTTCCCGTAAGACCAGGGATCCATCTCCCTGCCCCCCCTATCTCCATACCCAAGCTTGAAGAGTGCCTCGGTGCTCCTGTCGAGCGCGAACAAGCGATCCCCTTCCCAAAAAAAAGTCCTGTGAATGACGAGGCTCTGGGAGCCTTCAACGGCAGGCTAGTTGCGTCGAGGTTGAACGCCATCACCTCAAGGGTCGAATCGCCCTGACCCACCTCGATTATGCCACGTGCTTGGCTTTCGGCAGCAAGAACAAAATCACCTCCCGGTCGACGTGCGATTCCTTCCAGGTAACCACCTAGTTTTGTGAATAGTCCAACCTCTTCTCCGTAACGCTTCAGATTCTCCGTGATCCACCTGACGTCCTTTCCATCTGCACTGACTCGCAAGATTCTGAATGTAGTTTCGCTCGCAATGAAGAAGTTTCCGTCGTCATCGACAGTGAGTCCCTCGAAGTCCAAACGGTCTACAGAGTCGGGGTAGGTAGCCGGTAGCCTTGAATCTGAGGTGAGGGACAAATGCTGCCACTGTGTCTCCCAACTCGATGCGGTAGATGGTTTTGTCATGTTTATCAGAGACTGCGTAGAGACTTCCTCTGAAAATGGTCAGGCCCGAAGGCTGGTTGTTCTCGGGACCATTGACGGGGAGCGCTTTGATGAGCTCCAGTTGTTTCACCCCCACTTAGGAGTCGGCGGTAAGTGCGGACAGCGTGAGAGCAAGAATGAACGTAAGGATGATCTTCACAGTGTTCTCCCAGGGTCTCTGTAGGATGTCGAATGAAGAACGGCGCTATTTCGCCTTGTGTGGGCGTCGAACGGGTCCGGTCAAGTTGCCTTTGTCTGATGCGTCAGCGTTCTTTCGCGATTCGGCCGCGGTTTTCTTCATCTGTGCGATCGATCGGGTCTGGACGCGCGCGGCCCCCTGCGTCTTTCTGGTGCCAAGTGACTTCTCTGATTTGAGACGTGCCTTCGTCTTGGACAGATGTCGTCTGTATTGCGGGAGCCACTGTGACTGAGCGACCAACATTTCGTCAACCATTTGCCAAATTTCAGGGGGATCGCAGACGGCACCGACAAGCGGATCCATCATAAAGGACTGCTTGAGGAGCTCCACATCGCCGTGGACAGCGGCTTCCACGGCCATCCTCTGAACACTGATGGTGTTGTTGCACACGGCCGCGCATCCAAGTGGAAGATTTCCGACCCTAGGGGTATTGATGCCATTCCTGTCGACATATCCAGGGGCTTCGATTATCGCCTCCTCAGGAAGATTAGGGAT
>CEUS01094027.1_pt1 | contig 25595 bp, 17 predicted proteins | sample 427031 | NCBI WGS metagenome assembly CEUS01 (sample SAMEA2622837, study PRJEB7988) | marine metagenome | biome: marine biome (ENVO:00000447); feature: marine epipelagic mixed layer (ENVO:xxxxxxxxx); material: "saline water (ENVO:00002010), including plankton (ENVO:xxxxxxxx)" | depth 140 m | reverse complement strand
AAAACAGCTGGAGTGGAAATGACAGAATTTACAGGAACTGCTAAAGTATACGATAGAGAAGAATATGCATTTGAATCTGTTTCGAAAGGTGAGGTTGATGAAGGTGACGTTGTAGTGATTAGATATGAGGGACCAAAAGGTGGTCCTGGAATGAGAGAAATGCTTTCTACAACGGCAGCACTTGTTGGAATGGGATTAGGAAAGAAAGTTGCAATGGTAACTGATGGCAGATTTTCTGGTGGAACACGAGGATTCATGGTAGGACATGTAGCACCAGAAGCATTTGTTGGTGGTCCAATTGCATTGATAAAAAATGGTGATAAAATTTCTATCAATACTAATGATAGTTCAATCAGTCTCCATGTTTCTGAAGAAGAATTAGCTAGAAGAAAAAAAGAATGGAGAAAACCTCAACCAAATTATACAACTGGGGCATTAGCAAAATTTGCTTCACTAGTTGGTTCTGCAGCAAAAGGAGCTGTAACAAAACCTGCAGATTTCTAAGAAAAAATTAAGCTAAAGCACAGCCTCTATGGTTTTCTAATTTCCATTTTCCAGTAAGTTGATGATAAGTTTGACTCCATTTTAAGTCGGCTGTTCCACATTTATGACATGTGTTATTTTTCATAATTATATTAAAAAAACCTGTTATTTAAGGGTACCGTACTTTAAGGTAACATCTATCTAGGATTTAAATACTGAGAATAAACATGCAAACCATGGGTGGACACCTTTGGAAAAAACAGCATTCCTAAGATAATTCCTCTAGTGTATACTGAAACCCAATTTGAAATCTATAACAAAATCTCAAGAAATTATAACAACACATTTTTGTTCGAATCATTAACTGGTCCTGATGAACTTGCAGAAACATCAATCATGGGATTTGACCCAGAATTTATCATAAAGGGATATTTCGATAAAGTCACTATACAAAGTAGAGATGGGAAAATTCAGACAATTCAAACAGAAACACCATTAGAAGTAATCAAAAAACATGTAAAACAAACAAATGACATGTCATATCGGTATTTGGGTGGGGCAGTAGGAAAAATTGATTATGATGCAATAAGATTATTTGAAAACATTCCAGGAAATAAAAATTTAGATCTTCCAATAATGGAATTTGGAATATACACTGATGGTATTCTATATGATAATAAAAAGAAACAATTTTTGTATTTTTATTATGATCAAGATAGATCAGAGAAAATTGTGAAAAACAATGGCGAGTTTGGCAAATTTGAAATTTCAGAAATTTCTCCAAATATAGATAAGGATGAATTTGAAAGAATTGTTACAAAAGCAAAAAAATATGTTCATAGTGGTGATGTTTTTCAAATTGTTCTTTCTAGAAGATTTTCATATGAGGGAAAAGGTGATTATCTTAAAGTTTATCAAAAACTACGAGAATTAAATCCTTCACCATATATGTTTCATCTAAAAATGAATGATGATATAATTATTGGTTCAAGTCCTGAGATGCTGTTACGTGTTACTGGAAAAGATGTTGAAACATTTCCTATAGCAGGTACAAGAAAAATTACAAATGATGAAGAAAAAAATAAAAAATTAAAAAACGAACTCAGTAATGATGAAAAGGAACTCGCAGAACATACAATGCTTGTTGATTTAGGTAGAAACGATATTGGTAGAGTATGTGATTATGGGACAGTTAAGGTAAAAGAATTGATGGATATTAAACGGTTCAGTCATGTTCAACACATGGTTACTCATGTGGTAGGCAAATTGAATGAAAGGTATGATATGTACGATGCATTTAAAGCAGTTTTTCCTGCTGGGACAGTCTCAGGTGCACCAAAAGTGAGAGCAATGGAGATAATTGAAGAGTTAGAACCAGAAAAAAGACAAACATATGCAGGTGCAGTAGGATATTTTTCATTTAATGGATGCTGTGATTTTGCAATAGCAATTAGGAGTATTTTTGCAAAAAATGATAAAGGATTTGTTCAGGCTGGTGCAGGAATAGTTTTTGATTCAATTGCAGAAAATGAACTAAAAGAAACAGAGCATAAAGCAAATGCAATGATTTTAGCATTAAAAGAGGCTACCAAATGAAATTTCTTATAATTGACAATTATGATTCGTTTGTATATAACATTGCTCAAAGATTAGGAGAGTTAGGTATTATTTCTGATGTAATAAGAAATGATAAAATAACAATTAAGAACATTGAAGAATCTAATTATGATGCTATAGTTATCTCTCCAGGTCCTGGAACTCCAGATGATGAAAGATATTTTGGAATTTGTAAAAAAGTTATAACAGAACTTGGGCCATCAAAACCAATCTTAGGAGTTTGTTTAGGGCATCAAGGAATAATTTCTTGTTTTGGAGGAAAAGTTGTAAATGCTGAAAATATCCGTCACGGAAAAACAAGTCAAATAAAACATACCGACGAATCATTATTTGCTGGTGTAAAAAACCCATTTAGAGCAACAAGGTATCATTCACTGGTAGGTGAAAAAACTATAATTCCTGATTCATTAAAAATTACAGCTGTAGCTCAAGATGATGGAGAAGTTATGGGTGTAAGTCATAAAGAATATCTAATTGAAGGTGTACAATTTCATCCAGAATCAATATTAACAGATGAAGGAATGAAAATATTTGCAAATTTTATTGAAAAGGTAAAAAAACATGAAAAAAATTAGCGGTGATCTAACATTCGATGAAATGTCATCAGAAATGAGTGATATTTTAAATGGGAATAATACTGATGAAGAAATTGCACAGTTTCTTAGAGATTTATCAGAAAAAGGTGAGACCGATGATGAACTTCGTGCAATGCTTACAAAAATGAATCAGTTTTCTCTAGAAATTTCACCAAAATGTCATGGAAAATTAATTGATGTTTGTGGAACTGGTGGTGATAATCTGCAGACATTTAACATATCTACTACAGCATCGTTTGTTATTGCTGGGGCTGGAGGTAATGTTGCAAAACATGGAAATCGTTCAGTTTCAGGAATTTCAGGAAGTGCTGATATTTTTGAGTATTTTGGCTTTAATTTACAATCAGAGCCATGGGTTGTTGAGGAAATGATTGAGAAATTAGGCATTGGATTCATGTTTGCGCCTACCTTCCATCCAGCAATGAAAAATGTTGCATCTGCTAGAAAAAGTTTAGGAAAAAGAACGGCATTCAATCTATTAGGTCCATTGTCTAACCCTGCCAAAGTGAAAAATCAATTGATTGGAGTTTTTGCAGATGATTACATTAAAAGAATTGTAAAAATTATGCAAAGAAATAACTCTGAAACAATTTTAGCTATACGATCAGAAGATGGAATGGATGAATTATCAACAACATCAAAAAACAAAGCATGTTTATTAAAAAACAATGAAATCTCAGAATTCATAATTAACCCAGAAGAATATAACATGGATAAAGGAAGCTTATCTGATATACAAATATCGACAAAAGATGAAGCAATAGATGCTTTTGTGAACGTGCTAAATGATTCTTCAAATAAAACAATGAAAGAAACTACAATATTGAATGCAGCTGGAGGAATATTAGTTGCTGGAATATGTGATAAGTTTTCTGATGGAGTAGAAATTGCATTAGAAACAATCAACAGTGGTAAAGCATTTGAAAAATTGAAACAATTTGCAAAAGAAAATAATGCAATTGATAAATTGGAGAGTCTAAGATAAAATGGAAAACATTTTAGAAAAACTAGTAAATAATTCTCAAAAAGCAATTGATAATGGAACGTATGAGATAAAAGAATCATTACCAAATTCAGGAATTAATTTAGAAGAGATAATAACACAGTCAAAACATGCAGCACTGATTACAGAAATAAAATTCTCATCTCCTGCATTAGGAAAAATCAGACAAATTTCTGATCCAATAGATATTGCATTAAAAATGGTTAAAGGTGGCGCATGTGGTTTATCAGTTTTAACTCAACCATTTTTGTTTGATGGTTCACCTGAATTGTTTATGAAAGTTAGAAATGCGGTAAAAATTCCAATGCTAATGAAAGACATTACAATTAACAAAATTCAAATTGATGCCGCAAAAAAAATCGGTGCAGATTATTTTTTACTTATACAGTCACTTTTTGATAAAAAAATAGTTTCTGAGATAGACGAATTAATTGACTATGGGCATAAAAATGGTCTCAAAATACTAATTGAGGCGCATACAGAAGATGAATTTCAAAATGCCTGTAATACTAATGCAGAAATTATTGGGATAAATAATAGGAATCTTGATACTCTGAAAATTGATCTAAATACTACTAGAAGAATTCTAGAGAAAACAGATTGTTCTAAAACCATAATTTCTGAAAGTGGTATTGAATTACCAGATGATATTAGATTTCTTCATAAATACGGAGCTAATGGATATCTTATAGGAACCACAATTATGAAAAATGATAACATAGAACAAAAAGTAAAGGAGTTAGTTGATTCAATATGAAGATTGGAATACCAAAAGATGGAAGATTTGGTGAATTTGGTGGAAAATATATTCCCGAAACACTTGCTCCAGCTATTGAAGAATTAGAAAAAAATTATTTAAAAATTAGAAATGATAAAAATTTTAAAAAAGAATTAGGTCATTTGTTGATTGAATATGCTGGAAGGCCAACTCCCATGTATTTTGCAAAAAATCTAACAAAAACTGTAGGTGGTGCAAAAATTTATCTTAAAAGAGAAGATTTGTTACATGGTGGTGCACATAAAATCAATAATACACTTGGACAGGCATTGCTTGCTAAAAGAATGGGGAAAAAAAGAATCATTGCAGAAACAGGAGCTGGCCAACATGGAGTTGCAACTGCAATGGCATGTGCTAGTTTAGGATTAAAAGCAGAAATTTACATGGGATATGTAGATACACTACGACAAAAACAGAATGTTTTCAGGATGGAATTATTAGGTGCAAAGGTTCATGCTGTAAAATCTGGTTCAAAGACATTAAAAGATGCTATTAATGAAGCAATGCGAGATTGGATAACTAATGTTGATTCAACTTATTACTTGTTGGGTTCAGCTGTAGGTCCACATCCATATCCGTTAATGGTAAGAGATTTTCAATCTGTGATTGGAACTGAAATAAAAAATCAAATGAAAAAAATTCCAAATACTGTAATAGCATGCGTAGGAGGAGGTTCTAACGCAATTGGGACATTCTATCCTTTGATAGAAACTAAAACAAAAATCATAGGTATAGAAGCTGGTGGAAAAGGTGTAAAAACAAAATTACATTCAGCACCTCTATCTGCAGGAAAAAAAGGTGTTTTGCATGGAATGATGACATATCTTATGCAAGATAAGGATGGACAAATTAGTGAAACACATAGTATTTCTGCAGGATTGGATTATCCTGGAGTAGGTCCAGAACATGCTTATCTAAAAGATGAAAATCGTGTGGAATACAAAACTGTTAATGATGATGAAGTGATTGATGCATTTTTGATTCTTACAAGGACTGAAGGAATTATTCCAGCATTAGAATCTGCACATGCAATTGCATATGCAATAAAAATCTCAAAAAAGATGAAAAAAACAGAATCAATAGTGGTTACATTATCTGGTAGGGGAGACAAAGATATCGATATAGTAAAGGAGTATTTAGCAAAATATGTCAAGAATACAAGAAAAATTTGATCAATTAAGAGCTAAAAATGAGACAGCGCTGATCTCATACATAATGGCAGGCTATCCATCTGAAAAAGCCACATTATTAGCAGTAAGAGGATTGATTAAAGGTGGAACAGATATTATTGAATTAGGATTTCCATTTTCAGATCCAATTGCTGATGGTCCAACAATTCAAATGGCAAGTACAAAATCATTGAATAATGGAACAAAAATTGAACGATTTTTTTCTCTTGTAAGGAAAATACGAAAAGAATCTGAAATTCCATTAGTACTAATGACTTATACAAATATTCTTTATAACCAAACATATCAAAAATTTATCACACGTGCAAAGAATGCAGGTATTGATGGACTGATTTTACCAGACATGGCAATTGATGAATCAAAAATGTATGTCAAAGCAGCAAAGAAAAATGAAATGGATACCATATTTCTCGTATCACCAAATACTGATCTTTCTCGTCTAAAAAAAATCATTCATTCAACGACAGGGTTTTTGTACATGGTTGCGGTTTTTGGCACTACAGGTGTCCAAAATAAAATCCATAAATATACAATTGATGCACTAAAGAAAACAAAATCTTCTACAAAAGGTAAGATTCCAGTTGGAATAGGATTTGGAATTTCCACTGAAAAGGATGTCCAGAAATATGTTTCAGCAGGAGCAGATGCAGTAATTGTTGGAAGTGCCAACATAAAGATCATGGAAAATACGCCCATAGGGAAGATTGAAAATAAAATTTCTATATTTTCAAGAAAATTAAAGAATAAGACTAGATAATGAAATAAAGGAATAAAAATAGGAAGTTTATAATAATTTAATGCAGACGAAGTTTATTTTTGTCACAGGCGGAGTAATGTCTGGTTTAGGTAAAGGAGTAGTTTCATCCTCAATTTCTAAATTATTACAATTATCAGATCAGAAGGTTTCATGTGTAAAGATTGATCCATACCTGAATTATGATGCTGGGACAATGAATCCTGTTGCCCATGGTGAAGTGTTTGTCACAGATGATGGTGGTGAGTGTGATATGGATATTGGGAATTATGAGAGATTTCTAAATCAGGATATTCCAAAATCTCATAATATTACTACTGCACAAATTTATGCATCTGTAATTGATGCAGAAAGAAAAGGTGAATACTTAGGTGCATGTGTTCAGATAATTCCACATGTTACAGATGAAATAAAAAATAGAATAAGAAAAATTGCTAAAGATGAGGAGTTAGAAATACTGATTGTTGAATGTGGTGGAACTGTTGGTGACATTGAGAGTTTACCATTTCTTGAGGCATTAAGGCAGATAAGAGTTGAAGATGGTCAAGAAAATGTCATGTTTGTTCATGTGACATTAGCACCGTCATTAGATGTTGTAGGTGAACAAAAAACAAAACCCACTCAACACAGTGTTCAAGAATTACGAAGAATTGGAATTCAGCCAGATTTACTATGTGTTAGATGTTCATCACCGTTACAAGAAAAAACTAGAAATAAAATTTCAATGTTTACAAATGTAACAGATAAAGATGTTTTTTCATGCCATGATGTGGAATCGATTTTTCAAGTTCCAGCAGCACTTTATGATCAAGGATTAGTCGATGTAATTTTTAAGAAATTTAATAAAATGGGATATGTAAATGCGTCTCAAAATTGGGATAGATGGAATACAATTGTTAATTCATTAAAACATGATGGTGAGGCAATTAATATTGCGATGGTTGGAAAATATGTTACATTAGCAGATAGTTATGTTAGCGTAAATCATGCATTAAAACATGCAGCGGCTTCTATTGGAAAAAAAATTTCAATAGATTGGATTGATTCAGAAACTTTGAATGGAAATATAGAATCATTATCAAAATATAATGGAATTCTTGTACCAGGTGGATTTGGAACACGTGGTTCAGAAGGAATTATTAAAACAGCAAACTTTGCTCGAGAAAAAAATATTCCATATCTAGGAATTTGTTTTGGATTCCAACTAGCAGCTGTATCATTTGCAAGAAATATTTGTAATTATAATGATGCAAATTCTACTGAAATAAATGAAAAAACTAGTAACCCAATCATAGATTTACTACCAGAACAAGATGGTGTTACAGATATGGGTGGTTCACTCAGATTAGGAGCAAATGAAGTTCTCATAAAACCAAATACTATTGCAAATCAAATTTATGAGTCTGAGAAAATTTCAAAAAGACATAGGCATAGGTATGAATTTAACACAAAATACTTAGAGGAGTTTGCAAGTAATGGAATGATTTTTTCTGGAGAGAGTGATAATGGTCGTAGAATGGAAATTTTAGAAATTCCTGAACATAAATTTTTTGTTGGTGTACAATTCCATCCAGAATTTAATAGTAGGCCTGGATATCCTGAGCATGTTTTCAAAGCATTTACTTCTGCTGCTAATCAGAACTGATTACGAAATTTCATAAATTTTTTGGCGTGAATCTCTAACAGAAACTTTTTTCTTTGCATATCCTTTATCAAGAAGATGACTCATTGCAAGACGTACAGTCCTATCTGGAAGCATTGTTTTTTTAACTAATTCTTTTTGAGTCATTGAACCTTCATATTCAAGAATTTTAAGTAATAATTTTGAGCTAGGTGGCATATTAAACAATTCTTCTGCAAGTTTTACTTTTTTTGCAATAGCAGAAATTGCAGTTGTATCTTTGTTTAGACGAATAATACTTGCAGGTGGAATGTAATTTGTTGCTTCTACAGACTTAGTAACTTTATAACGATCCAGACCATCTAAAACTACTTCACAATGTAATCTTGAAGAAATTTCGTCTATTTCTATGACACTGCCATTTGAAACAATCAACGGTCGACGAGTTATATCAATTGAATTCACAGAAATTATTCCAAAAACATTTGAATCCTGAAAAATCATTGGTCCTCCAGCAGACATTGAATATGCAGATGAACCAATTGGTGTAGAAACAATTACACCATCACTACTATCGTGCCAAACTTCATCCCCATTTACACGTAATGTGTGTTCCATTAACATTGCACTTCTTGAAGAAAAAACAGCAACATCATTCAAGACAGGAAAAACATTCTTTCCATCAATTTTCACACCCAATCTTGTTACTTGTTCTGTCTCAAAATCCATTTTTTTTATTCGTGAAATTAAAGATGGTAATTGTTTCAAATCCAATTGTGAGAAAAATCCATTAGATTCAGACTCACTAATCCCCAGCACAGGAATAGATGCATCAAATGTTCGATGAAAATAATTTCTAACGCCTTTGTCGCCTCCAAGAACAAAAATACAGTCCGCTTTCTTTGTTTTTGATTTAATGTTTATAGAAGAATAAGAAATTCCATTTTCATCCAAAATTTTTTTCATTGATTTTTCTGATAAAGCAGTTAAACCACTTCCAAATATTCCAACATGCATGATTAATTATTTTGTTTTGCACATATATGTTAGATCTGTTTGAATTCTACAATGTTGTAAAAATACGAACCATTATTTTCTAATGCACTTTTTTCAGGTACTTTTTCAAGACCAAATGATTTAGATTCTAATGCTGCTTGTGCAGCACCGCCAGCAAATGATAATGCCCACAGAAAATCTTTTTCTTTTAACATTGTACAAGAAAATGTTGAAGAAAAAATATCTCCAATTCCTGTTGTGTCAGTAAGCGTCATTCTTGGTAATTTGATGCTATAAATTTTATCTTTCACTAATAATGAAATATCTTGTTTGTTTGTTAAGATTACATTTTCGATTCCAAATTTCTGTAATTGTTTCATTCCATCTATAGAAGATAAACCTGTCAATGCATGTAATTCGTCTGGATTAGTCTTTATTGCAGAAACGTTTTCTAGATTAAGATTCATTTTTTTAAGGAAAATTTCATTTTGTGCATTTTTATCTCTCAAAAAACCTTGTGGATCCAAAAATACAAAATCAGATGAGTTTTTGATTTTCAAAAAAGTTTCTAAAGAAATTTCATCATAAACAGGGCTAATCAAAACTCCATCATTATCATTTTCAATATAGTCTATTTTTTCACATATTTGTTCAAGGTATAATTTTCTATCAGAATCATCCAATTCGATTCTAAAATGTGTTGTATTATGAGAAGATTCTGCATTATGTAGTATGATTTTATTCTGCTGAAAAAAATCCACTAATGGATAATTTTGACCAAATTTTGTGTATAAATTTACATCATGTTTTTGTTTTCTTGCACAATATGAACAATAACTACCTGGACCGCCAGGTGCTTCATACTGTTCATTTTCATATACAATTGTATCTATTGTACAATGTGAATAAATTCCAAGCTTCATGATATTGAAAATATTTTACATTTAGTTATTTGAATCCTTTTTTAGGCATTGATTACATATTGCCTTACCTTTAACAGGACTAACTTCTACATTTGAACTAAGGCATTTTTCGCATAACCCTTTCATAATACCTAATTTAGACTGATCTTTAAATTACTTTTTTGCATTTTATTCTCATTTATATATCGAAGAATTAAATTTTGTATATGCCATCAAAACGTGCAAGTAGAGGTAGAAGAAAAGGTGGAAAAGGCTCATCTGGTACAATTCAATGTGTTAATTGTGCTGGTACAGTTCCTAAGGATAAAGCAAAAAAAGTTACATCACGTTTAAGCTTGGTAGAACACCAACTTGCAAAAGAACTACGTGCACAAGGTGCTTACATTGCTGCCCCAAAAGTTACAAAATGGTATTGTATTTCTTGTGCAATTCATTTTAAGGTTCTTAAAATTCGTTCAGCAGACCAAAGACGTAAACATACTAAATTACACTAATCTATTGATTCTTTGCTAAAACTGCTAATCTTTGAATAAAAGTTATTCCTGCAATTATTATCACAACTATTACTGCAATTTCCATAAAACCTACGATACCAATAATTGCAATAACAAGTATTCTTTCTGCTCTTTCTCCAATTCCTATTCCTTGCATCTTTATTCCTGAAGCATCTGCTTTTGCTCTAGTAAAACTAACAAGTAATGATAATGTGATTGCAATGAATACAAGATAAGGTTCTGTATAATTTCCAATCAATATACCAAAAAATATTGCAACTTCAGCAATTTTATCAAAGACAGAATCTAAAAATCCACCTGATTTGGATATTTTATTGGTATATCGAGCAACTTGACCATCAACAATATCAAAAAATCCTGAAACCAATAATGCTACACCTCCTAAAACTAAGGCATATTCAAACCCAATTCCATAAATAATTGATGCAATAAATGCAAAAACTAACCCTATTACTGTAAAGACATTTGGTGACAAACCTGTACTTGCAAATGACTTTCCAATTTTTTGAAGAATTGGTTTTAATGATTCACGTAAATTATTTAGCAATGAATTTTCCTCATTTCAAATTCATAGCAATCATAACAGAAATCATTCTAGCCGCTAACGATGCAGTTGAGCCATTATCAAAAAGAGGATTCAATTCTACAATATCTGCTGCTTTTATCTTGTTATTTTCTAATGAGACGACCATGTCATACAATTCACGAGATGTAATTCCCAAAGCTTCTGGATTCCCAACACCTGGAGCAAAAGCAGGATCTAACACATCCAGATCTATACTAACGTAAAGATTATCAAAATTTTTAGTCATTTCTTTTAATAATTTTGGTCCTTCATTATTTCTTATCTGGGAATCCGAAATAGTTTTGATATTATTTTCAGTTAAAAACTCAAACTCCTCTTTTACAAATGCACGTGCTCCTACATGAATAATGTTTTCCCCACCACATTCTTCTACGATTCTTCTTAGATAAGCAGCATGACTAAATTTAGTATCAGCATACTCATTTCTCAAATCATAATGTGCATCAAAAACAACATAGCCAGTATCTTTTGGAATCGAAGTATACGTTGCGTATGTTAAAGAATGTTCACCACCTAAAATGAATAATTGATTGGAAGATTCACTTAATTCAGTAGTAGTTTTTTTAGTCATCTCAATCATTTTTTCTACATTCACTGTATGCTGAAGATTTCCAAGATCCTGAATGTTTACTTGTTCAAGATCAACACCAAATTTTGGCATAAAAATTTCAATGTTGTTAAATGCATCACGTATTGCATCTGGACCAAATCTACATCCAGGTTTGTATGAATGAGTTGAATCGAATGGAATACCGAAAATAGTTGCCACAGAATCACCAATGCCTGGTGATATAATTTTGGGAGAGTTAGTTAGATAAAGTTCTGAGTAGCTCATAACGAACGTGTAAAACACTTGAAAATAAACTCATTCCCAACTACTTTGCTCAGATATGGAATCATCACATATACAGAATTTGTGTGATTCACCACAATCTGTACAAATTAGTAATTTTCCATGCATGTTACATTATTACAAAAATTTCTATTTAACCACCAAGTAGAAATGATAAATTATTCATTAAACTTGGATTATGGGTCGTTTTGATAAAAGAGGTGGTAGATTCAATGTAGAATTTGGTTTTCCTTTATTTTGTTTATTGATCTCAGTAATGAAATTATCAAATGAGATTTCTCTTACATTATTTTGAGTTCTATCTCTAACTGACAAATTTTCTGATGATACTTCTTTCTCACCAATAACTAAGACGTATCTGATCCATTCTTTTTCAGATTCACGTATTCTCTTTCCAATTGATTCATTTCGATCATCAATATCCACTCGAATATTTTGAGATTTCAATTTTTCAAACAAGTCCTGTGAATAATCTAGAAATTCATCCTTTAGAGGAATAATTCTTACTTGTGTTGGAGCCAACCATAATGGAAACATTGGCTTCCTTCCTTCATGTGCATCTTTTGCAGATTTTTCCAAAAGTGCATACATGACTCTTTCAATTGCACCACTAGGTGAATTATGCAAAATGACAGGATTGATCGTTGAATTATTTTCATCAACAAATTCAATTCCATAACGTTCTCCATTTTCAACATCGATTTGATCAGTGGATAATGCTGAAGCCTTGCCAATATTATCGATATAATTAAACTCCCATTTCAAAACAAAATAGAAAAATCGTTCTTTCCACATTTCAACTAGAACTGGCTTATCTAGTTTTTTTACCATTTCTAAAATAAATTGTTTATTTTCATTATAGAAATCCTCAGTGAATCTAATCGCCATTTCATAATCATCTTTTACAATGCCAATATTTTCAAGTACACTTTGTGATAAATCAAAGCGTTTTCGAAATTCTTCAACTGCCTGTGATATATCCTTACAAAATGCATGACAGTCTGGCATTGTAAATGCTCTAAGTCGTCTTAGACCTACAAGTTCCCCAGATTGCTCACGTCGAAAGCTATAACGGGTTAATTCATACAGTTTGTATGGTAAATTTTTGTATGACATTTGAAAGTCATGAGCCATTAAAAATTGTCCAAAACAAGCAGCAAATCTTAAGAAAAGCTTTTTTCCATCAGCATCAATATTATACTGTCTCGCAGGAAAACGATTGAAATAACTTTCCATACTAGGATGATGGGAGTCATACATGATTGGTGTTTCAACTTCATATCCACCATAATCTTTTACCCTGTTTGTGACGTATTGTTCAAGAAGAGATTTTATCAAACGCCCATTAGGGAAGTATCGCATATTGCCATGATCTGATGCAGATTCATAATCAGCAATTGCAAGTTTTTTCATCAGGGCTACATGTGGTGGTGGTTCATCAGCACTACGCTTTTTTGCTGATTCATATTTTGCTAATTTTTCTAATTTTTTATGCTTTGAAAAATTAAATTTTTCAAATTCCTGCATTGTTCCATCTGGAGACAAGATATACCAGTATGATTTTATTTTTGATTCTGATTCTAGTGCAGTTGATGTTTTTTCATTTTTTTCTCCAGATGATATCACTTTTGAGCTCTCAGCTAAGGGATGGCCTTTTACTTTGACATTATATGATTTTGTCCACCCAAATGGAGCACGGCTCACCTCTAATTCTGGAGATTGTGATTCCATTGATTTCAACAAAGAGAGAGCAGTTGATGGTGCTGCCAAATCAGAACTTAGATGAGCGTATGGATAAAGTAATAATTTGTTACAGCCAATTTTTTTCATAGATTCTTTAATTTGTAAGATTGCATTATTAGCAACATCTTCATTATCAGCACTTTCTACTGCAACAAAACAAACTACCACTTCATCTATAGATACAGAAACAGGTTGAATATCTTCAGCAGATTGTATCTCTTTTTTTATTGGTTCGTATGTAATATTATCACAGTGTAGTTGTAAAATTCTCATAATTCATGCCCCTTTAATTTTGATTAAAGTGTTCTGATGAAATTGAATTATCTGGTGATATCATTGTTCCCCATCTTTCAGGAGATGGAATTTTTTGTGGGTATTTTCCAGAATGCTCGTTTGGGTATGCCATGACGTTTTTTCCATCAAAAACCTGTATAAAAAACCCATATTCATTTTCCAGTCCAATCTGTTCTAGTGGTATTCTAAACTCATATGCTGCATGTGGAGTTTTTAGATATCGGTCATTTTCTCCAGAGGTTCCTCCAATCGCAATAAAATCTGGATGATTCTTTTCTAATTGAAAGTGGGAGGTTCTATGAATTGGTGAGCCACCATTTAGGGTGTGGCCATTTTTAGAGCCTCTAGTTGCTACATAACACCAATCTGAGTCATCTGCCATTTTTGATGTCTCTTGACCGTCAAAGCATACAATTGCCCGATCAGCCATATGGTCATGTGTGATATCGCCTAAGACGTCAATGAGGATATACATGTAATTATCTTGATGGGCTGTTCGTAAAATCAGGTCATTTCCATAGTGTCTAAACTGGTCTAATGAAGATGCTTTCCACTCTTGTTTGAATGACCATTCCCCATCAAATTTGACATTATCTAGGGTATTAGAGATTGTAACCTTGATTGGTTCATCAGCAAATGCTGTAGTAAAGAACAATGTAAAAATTCCAAGTGCAAGAACACCGAAAATTTGATGCAATATACTTTTTTCGTGTTTTCGTTAAATAAGTTAGTCCACTCAATGTTTAATAATTTTCAGGTAAAAGAATAATGAATTGAATAAGGCTATATCTGCAGCCATAGGAGTTGGAATTGGAATTATTGCCTTAGTAGTGATTTTATTCGCTTCTGATGAATCTGAAATTTCACAGAATGAGCCTCCAATGGGCGTAGAATTATCCGATGAGATAAAAGTAGAATCTGAAGAATCAAAGTCATTTGATGTAAATATTTCTGAAGGAGTAGAATTAGGAGACGGAAGCCCATAATTCATTATAATTTATGAAATAATGATAAACATAAGAAATTAATATTCGATATTATTTTATAAAATATGAGTGAAATACAAGATGAACTAGTAAAGATTACATCTGGCGGAACCATCTCTATACCTAAACAATTTAGACGTTACTTGGAGATGCAGAAAGGTGATTATCTCAAGATAGGTCTTGAAGGCGACCATTTAGTAGTAAGAAAAGTCAAAATTTCATGATTTCGTCAGATCTTCTTTAAAGTGAACAATTTTTTGATGCATATTCATGCAAATTTGATGAAAATAGGAAGTTAATGGGAGCAAAATTTGACAATAATTATGATTCTTTTCAACAAAGATCCTTAGTAATAATTTTCTATACCTATAACTAGTAAACATACATAATAGCGATCATAATTTGTACTATCAGTTAGTTAGTAAGTTAGTAAAATCCTCATGATTTTTAAGTTTTTGCGGATCCATGTATATACTTCTATCTAGTTAACGATCTAATGAAATCGGTTTCGACAATCACTGCACTTGTAGCAGCTTTGGCTGTTACATCTGGCGGATTAGGCTTATCATTAACAGGCGTATTTGATGAAAATGATGCTCTCATTACATCAAATTCAGTTAATGGATTAATGATGGGTCATCTAACAGTTGAGGCACATAATGAAGCAGGTGAGCTTGTTGCTTACAGACAAACAGACAATGAAGTTGTTGACGATGGAGAACAATGTATTCTCAAAATGCTCTTTGCAACCACAGATGGGGTTGCTGGACGTGGAGGTTATGGTGATTCTTCATCACCCGGCGCATGTACTGGTGTACTAACTGGTGCTTGGGACGTAATTGCAATTGGAACAGATACTACAGCAGCTTCAGATACTCAAGTACTCTTAGGAAATGAGACATCTAGTTCAGGTGGACTAGAGAGAGCAATGGCAACTACCAAAACATGGTCAAATGGAACAGGAGCAGATGCTACAAAAATCCAACTGTCAAAAACGTTCACCAATAATAGCCCAAATGCTCACACAATTGCAGAATCAGGACTGTTCAATAGTACCACAAATGATGCTAATGGAATGCTTGCAAGACAGCAATTCACAGGCGTGGCACTTTCAAACGGTGACTCAATAACCATCACTTGGACATTCACTGTGGGCAACTAACCACTTGAATTCCAAATTTTTTTCTTTATTCTTAGTCACAATTTTAGGATTTTCAGCATTTTCAGTGCCAGATAATGGATTAGGTTTGAGTCAAAATGCCCAATTTTCAATTAATTTAGCTGAAGAATTAGCAGTTTCAAGTGGATTTGGTCAAAAAATTGGAAATACGCATAAAATTCTTCTAAATGAACAATTAGAGATCTCAAATCATGACAAATATCAGAAATTAATTTCAGCCACAAAACAGCTTAACGAAAGACATGCCATTATGGATAGAATAATACCGAATTCAAGATTACGTATTGCCCAAGATGATGACTTAGCAAATAATCCAAATGAAATTTCGATGACTGATTTCATAGAAATCATCACAGACACTTTCTACGTTGGAGGTGCAAAAACACCTTCTATGCCATCAATACCACTGGCATTTGCAGTAAACATGAACTTGGATTCAATTCAGCTACTACAAGTAAATGAAGCCCATGGTGATGAATTAGAATCCGTATATTCAGATACAGATCCACCATGGTTAATACCTAATAATCAAAAAAGTTCTTCACTTATTTCCCTAGAAAATACTGTAAATCATTTACAAATTACTCAGTTAAACGATTTTTCTTCAAACATTAGTTATTCAGAATTAAATTTTACTCATGCAATCATTGTTGTTTCAGCACCAGGAATAATTTACATTATATTATTTTCAGAAGGATTAGTTCCAGGAATTAGACCTCCAAAAATACCTCAGCATGTTGGATTTTATTTCCTATTCATCTTTTTTGTATTTACATCATTTTCAACTCCATTTGCTACCGGGAACAGCATGTGGGGAAATGCATTTGGAAATATGGACAATTCAACCAGTACAAATAGTACACAATTCGACAATCCTGAAAATATTCAATTTTCTAACATGACACAGGTCAATGATTTAGAGATTCTATTTCAGAACACCACTGTGACTGAAACAGACAATGTGGCTGATGGGCCAAAACACTATTCCGTATCAATCTCAGAGGGATTAATCATTGGAGATGGATCCCCAACAAATGATCAACCCCAAAATGAACCTACATTAGAAGAATCATCAGAAACAATTCAAATTTCTGAATCAGTTTCATTTTCAGATGAATTAGGAAATAAAGAACTACCAGAAAATGAAAATATCTCAGAATCATTATCAATATTAGACCAATTAGATGTACATGCAGATATAATTCCTGATGACGTTATTCGTCTAAATGAAACGATTTCCTTGGAAGTTAATCTTGATGGTACATTTGGTATTGGATTAATCAAAATTTCAGAATTCATAACGTTTGATGAAAAAATTTCAACTGAATTTCACTCTCCACTAAATGCATTAATGAACGTTGCAGAACATATAGAATTTTCATCCCAATTATCAATTAATGGTGTAATAGAACTTCAATTTTATGAGAATTTGAGCATTTCTGAATTTATTGGAATTTACACACCAATCATAAGAATTGAAGAGAGTTTGCAGTTATTTGATGATGAAAATAATCAATTTACGGAGATCTCATTAAGCAAGATACCTGTAACAAACCTAATTCCGCAAAACACAACTTTAATGCTAAATGGAACCTCATATTTAGAGACCGACCAGAATATTGCAGAATTTTACAACCAATTTACAATTTCTTCGTGGATCAAACCACAATTCAATTCAGCTATACCACAAATGGCTGCTCTATCAAAGGATTTGACATTTCAGATTTTGATAAACAATGTTGCTGAACCTCAGCATTCTCCAATTTTTACAATTTATGATGGAATTAGTTGGCATGAGGTATCTGGAATAAATCAATTGGAAGAAGACAGATGGTACCACATTGCAGGTGTTTTAGATGGTTCAACAATTACAGTTTTTGTAGATGGCATACAACAAAACACAGTATCAATACCAGAATTATTTCTAGTAAATGAACAAGGTTGGCTTACTGAAACTAGAATGGGTGTTTCATTTTCTGAAAATTCCATTGTAATTGGTGGAGAACGTGATCAACATTCTGATGGTGTGATATCAGGATTTTCAGGTGAAATTTCAGGAGTGCTAATTCATAACAAAGCACTTGATGCTGAAATGATTAACAAGGTATTACAAAATACAGCACCTTACTCAACTACAAAAATTATTCTGAGTGAGACAGTTCAAATTTCTGATTCTCAAGGATTGTCAGGAGGTGGTGCAGTAATCATCAATGAAAGTATATCATTTCCAGAGTTACTAGACACTGGCATGATAATCGTACCTAGAATTTCTTCAGAACGTATAGATTTACTAGCATTAAATGGTACATTTACAAATTCCACTATTGCACTAAATGGTACAGGATTTGTTTCAGTAGAAGATACCATTTCTCCTAAGATGAATTCTATGAGTATTTCATCATGGATTAAACCTGATTTCAATGTAGGAAATCATCAATTTACCATTACATCAAAAGAAAATTCATTCAATCTTTTTGTTACAAATGTTGCCGAACCGCCTTATACTGCTGGTTTTTCTGTTTTTGATGGGATAAAATGGAATCAACTTTCAGGGCAGAAAGTATTAGATGAAAAATGGCATCATGTGATGGCATCGGTTAACGGTTCAAAGATTGCACTATATGTAGATGGTAATCTAGAAGATGAAAAAACCATACAAAATGAATTTTCGATTGGAAATAACGGTCAATACACAATCAAAGATTCAAAAATTTCAGTTTCAGAATCTAATATAATTATTGGAGCGTATTTAAGCACTGTTCGTGAAGAGATAAAGACGTCTGACAAATTTATAGGAAAAATTGCATCAGTTGATGTCTATGCAGATGTGTTAAATTCAGAGCAAATTGCCTACAAATTCCAAACAGAGTTATCAGAACTGTTCCAAACAGTCTCGCTTTATGAGACCGTTCAGATTAATGATCAAGCCAATCTTTTGTACGAATTTACAGAAAAGAAGGGATTGTATCAGATACGTCTTGAGGAATCATTGACAGTGAAGGAAACTATTTCAATTACAGATTCAGACAACACGATTCATCTAAATGAATTACTTCTGTTACAAGAAAATATCATTATTGGTATTGATGGCATAGATACATCCAATGTAAGTCTAATAGAGTTTGTTACATTTGATGATAAGATAATAGCAATCAATCCATTTGTTCCATCTGTCAATCCTGAAATTCAGATGGTTAAATCTGGATTCTTAATTACTGAAAATCCAAAATTTGAGCTTGAATATTATTCAGAAGATGAAGCAGTAAAAATTGATCGCAATGAGATTTTAAGTGCCACATCAATAGCAAATAAAGTACAACAAGATCTTGCCACAGCCCCAGGAGAACTACTAACAAACCTAGATAACAACAGTGTTACAACTGCAATCCAAGTCATTGAGACCAGAAGCGCCATTCTAGAATTAGAGGAACAAGTAGAACAAACCCCTGAAAACGCCAAATTAGAAGATATCAAAGAATTACAGAAACAAGTTGAAGCAGTAACAGAATCAATTGAAAATACTGCAAAGAGATTAGAAGAGACCCATCTAGAGAAGAAAGCTGAAGAGATCGAAAAATCAGCTGAGACAATCAGAGAAGCCGCAGATATCATACAGAACGCAAACCAAACAGGAATATGGTATGAAACTGATGAAAATATTTCTACAAGAATCATCTCATCTGATGGAAACATCTTTGCAGACGAAGCATTCTTTGAAAAAGAGCGTGAAGGAAAATTTGATGTTGAAATTTTATCTGATGTAGTAGCAAAGCCTGGAATCTATACAGTTGAAAGTATCATCACAATTGATCAAACTGAATACACAATAAATGAAGAATTTGCATGGGGATTAGTTTCTCTTAACACAAAGAAGAGCACGTATTATCCTGGAGAAACTGCAGAGTTTGAAATTGTTGTATTAGATTCTGTTGGAAGCCCAGTATGTGATGCTAATTTGGTAATGTCAATAAATGGAACAACACTATCATCTGGTGCAGGTATATCACCAAATGCAGAATGTGGAATTTATGATGCCAAATACGAAACTGGAATTGAAGGTAAATATCATGTAGAGATATCTGCAATAGCAAAAGGAATTCAAACTGGATTTGAGACTACATTTGATGTTGCCAATTTTGTGGAATTTGACATTATCAGAACAGCACAATCAAAGATTGACCCTGTTAATAATTCTAATGAGTTTGAAGTTATAATTGATGTTACATCATATACAGATGCTACAGATATTCAAATTGTAGAGTCTGTGCCATCCGTATTTGGCATTTTATCAGATGGAATAGTTTCAGAATCAGCAAATGAAAAAACTATCACATGGAATAAAATTTTACAAGGTAACACCACACAAATTGGATACAAGTATTCAGTACCAATGATTTTCCCTGAACTCTACCCACTTGGAGAGGTAGTAATCAATTATGATAATAAAACATTCACTGAATCTAGACCATGGTTTGTTGCAAATGACCCAGACATAGGTTCGGGTTGGTCTTCAAAAGTATTAAGAATTAACTCAACATTAATTTCAGGTTCAGGAGCTGCTGTAACAAATGTACCAATTTTGGTTAAACTAACAGATGATCCAGATTTGTCAACCACAAGTGTTGGCTCATCAGGACAAGGAATTAGATTTACATCTGATGGCTCAAATTTGATAGATTTTGAAATTGAGACTTATTCTGGTGACAGTGATTCTGGTTCAATAGAAGCATGGGTTGAGGTCCCAACCCTTTCTGCAAGTGTTGATACTAATTTATGGATACATTATGGAAAAACTACAGCATTATCAGATGCAGCTCAAACTGCTGATGATGTGTGGGAAGCAAAGGGCTATGTTGTTGTAAACCATCTGGATCATGATTTAGATACTAACAACAATACAAAAGAATTACAAGGAAGTGTCATTGGCGTTGATTTTAATTCAAACAAAATGACTAATGCAGTCAATCAGGTAACAGGTCAGATTGGAAAAGCTGTAGACCTCAACCAAGGTACTACCAAGAATGAGAGGGTTTGTTTGGAAGTTTCAGGAAATCTAGATTGTGGTGGTTCAGGTGAAATATTTGATACTGCAGTATCTATAAGAACTAGCTCATTATGGTACAAAGCAGATACAGTAGCATCTTCAGAAAATCGACAAATGATATTTGAAGAAGGTGGAAGTACCAATGGACAAAACATCTACATCTATGATGGAAGGATTTATGGTTGTACATTAAGATCCAATGATGCTGAATGTGGTTCAACAGCAACTACTGCAGGAGAATGGCATCATGTTGCACTGATGTGGGAATCATCAGACACATCATATCTTTATCATGATGGTGAGAGGGTAGCCACATTTACTGGTAAACAAAACGCTAATCACGGTAACCCATCTGCACTTGGTAATATTGCAGGCAGTACCAGAGCATTACAAACAGATGGAACAGGGGACGAACAACTCAATTATAGCAATGGTGCATATGATTTCCCAGGAATTATAGATGAATTCAGAGTGACAAATACAGGATTATCTGCAGATCTAATTTCAAACATGTACAACTCTGAAAAATATCCTACTAACTTTGTTCGTGATGGAATTTACTTGTCAGAAACTTTGTCAGTAACTGCCAGTAGTGATACTTTGTATATAGAAAAAGGATCAGTAACTCTTGGCTTAACTGAAACACTATCATTTACAGATTCTGCAGCAACTACATCTGATGCAGACGTAGGAACGGCATGGAATAAGAAAGTATTATCCACAAATTCTACACTAGTTTCTGGTTCAAGCAACATGTCAAACGTCCCAATTTTAGTGAAATTAACAAATGATCCTGATTTGTCGCCTGCAAATGTTGGCAGTGATGGCAAGGGTATTAGATTCACATCTGATGGCTCAACCATCATAAATTATGAGATTGAACACTATGAATCTCCTACTGCAACTACGGGTTCTGTAACTGCTTGGGTAGAGATTCCAACCCTAGACTATAACGATAATACAAATTTCTACATTCATTATGGACAGCCAGAACTAAGCAGTACAAAATACGGCAGTGGAGTTTGGGATGGAGATAGAGATAGTGGAACCAGCGGTACACAAAAATATGCAGTAGTAAATCACCTTCATTCCACTCCAGATGGCAATAATGATGACAGAGAAATTAAGGGTAGTGCAACATCAACCAATGTAGACGATTATAATTCAATGAATATGAACGGAGAGTCACCAGTTACAGGAAAGACTGGTCTTGCGCTAGACTTTAACGGAAGTGATGAGTACATTTGTCTAGCTGATGGAAATGATGGTGATGGCCTCAATTGTAGTGGCGGAGATTCAAGTTCAGTCTTTGACGGTAATCCTATAATTCCTAACCGAAGTGTCTCATTATGGTACAATGCCGACGTAGTTAATGATAACATCTATGGTGACGTATTATATGAAGAAGGTGGAGCGACAAATGGACAAAACATCTATCTTAAAGATTCAAAGTTGTATGCGGGTTCATGGTCTGCTACAGCGTCTGAGAAAGTCTGGATGGATACCCCTACTACTGCAAATGAATGGCATCATGTTGTATTTGTAATGAGAGAAGGTACTTCTGCAAATCTTGCTGAATTGTGGCATGATGGTGTGAAAGTTAAAACATCAACAGGGCATAATGCGTTAGCTCATAGTAATGATGATTGTCTTGGAAAAAACTGTTCTCAAACAGAAATTGTAGGTGACGATACTGTAAATGAAACTGAGGCATCTCCTAATTCTGAAATGATGTTTGATGGTACAATCGATGAATTCAGAGTAATTAATATGAAATTACCTGATGAATTCATTATTACAACATATCATTCAGAAAATGATCCTGGAAACTTTGTATGTGAAGGAATTTGTCTAACAGAATCTGTTTCTCTATCAGATAGTACTTCTAATCAGGGAAGTATCAAATTATCTGAGTCTATCTCACTCTCTGACAGTGTTTCTAAGACTACCAACATACTACTCACAGAATCAGTATTACTGACTGATGTGACAGCTGAAGAAGAAGAAGCCGGAGGAGAAGAAGGAGGAGAGGAACGTGAGCCTGAAGAAGTGATAGAATTAATTTCATTTACGGATAGTATTACCAAAGAAATTAACAAACATCTATCAGAGTCTATTACACTAACTGACAGTTATTCAAATCAGGTTGAGATTCTACTTTCAGAGTCGGTAGCACTGACTGATGCCATAACTGATGAAAAATCAGTCACTCTGTCATTAACAGAATCAGTATCACTGACAGATAGTGTTGGAAAAGATGTTACAACTGCGCTAACTGAATCTATAACGCTGACAGATGACATGTCTAAATCTCAAGAGGTTGTATTGTCAGAGTCTCTAGTACTAAGTGATACAACCCCATCTATACCTATAAACATCATCGCAATGGATGCAAAAAACTTACTCAACCCAGAATATGTTGAATTATTTACAATCGATGGAAAAACGTATGCGATAGTTACACAACCATATGAAGACAAAGTTACAATTTATGATATCAGTGATCCTGCAAACATTGTAGTAAAGGACACAGAAACTGATGGAGAAAATGGATTTAATACGCTTAATGAAGCAACTGGAGTAGACACATTCACAATTGGTTCTAGTACGTATGCGATAGTTAATTCAGGTAGTGATTCCGGTGTTCAGATAATTGATGTTAGTGATCCAACAAATATTGTAGCAAGAGATGCAGAATGGGATGATGATAATGGATTTACAAGACTTGATTCACCTTTAAGTGGGGTAGAAACCTTCACTATTGGTTCTAGTACGTATGCGATAGTTACGGACAAACATCTCTCCAACGGTGGTGTTCAGATAATTGATGTTAGTGATCCAACAGACATTGTAGCAAGAGATGCAGAAACTGATGGAGAAAATGGATTTACTGAACTTCAAGGTGCATATGCTGCTGACATATTCACTATTGGTTCAAGTACGTATGCGATAGTTACGGCAATTGGGAACTGGAATAGTAATGGCGTTCAGATAATTGATGTTAGTGATCCTGCAAACATTGTAGCAAAGGATGCATTTACTCATGCAAACTTGGCATATCCAGGAGGAGTAGAAACATATACAATTGACACAAGTACGTATGCGATAGTTACAGGATATACTACAGATACTGTGCAGATTCTTGATGTTAGTGATCCTGCAAATATTGTAGCTAAAGATTCACTAACAAATAGCGGTTCATTAGAACTCGATGGCGCATTTGAGATAGATGTTTTCACAATTGGTTCAAGTACATATGCGATAATTACGGGATATGATGATGATGGAGTTCAGATAATTGATGTTAGTGATCCTGCAAATATTGTAGCTAAAGATTCACTAACAAATAGCGGTTCATTAGAACTCGATGGCGCAACTGATGTTGAAACATTTGTTATTGGTACCAAAACATACGCGATAATAGTATCAGTGAATACATATCAAGGAAACGATGGCGGTGTTCAAATACTTCAACTAGCCAGTGATGACGAATTTGCAAAGAAAAGTGCCAATGTTTCACTATCAGAATCAATAACACTGACAGATGCCATAACTGATGAAGCAACAATTACACTATCAGAATCAATAACACTGACAGATAGTGTTGGAAAGGATGTTACAACTGCGCTAACTGAATCTATAACGCTGACTGATGATATATCTGTAGGCAAGAATGTTACAACTGCGCTAACTGAATCTATAACGCTGACAGATAATACCTCAATAGGTAGTGCAACTACTGCTTCATTATCAGAATCAATCGCATTTACAGACAGTATCTTAAAAGAAGTAGATACTAATCTCACAGAGACAGTTGCACTAGATGATAGTATTACAATTGGAAAGGCAGTAACTCAAACACTATCAGAGACCATAAGATTAACAGATGTGACAACTTCTGATGGTGCTGTAAAATCAACTGTAGAAATTAACGATTCGACTGCAAACGGTCCTAATTTAGCTAATGGTGATAGCTTTGGACTGTCAGTTGCAAATATTGGAGACCTCAACTCTGACGGTGTTAATGACTTGGCAGTAGGTGCATATTGGGACGGAGGGGGTCAAAAAGGAACAGTGCACATCATGTTCATGAATGCAGATGGTACTGTTGATTCAACTGTAGAGATTAATGACTCAACTATAAACGGTCCTGAATTAGCTAATGGATTTTGGTTTGGAACATCAGTTGAAAACATTGGTGACTTGGATGGTAATGGTGTCAATGACTTGGCAGTAGGTGCAATACTTGATAGTTCTGGCGGAGATTCTAGAGGAGCGACAAATATTATTTTCATGGATGAAGAGGGAGATGGTGCTGTAAAATCAACTGTAGAGATTAACGATGTGACTACAAACGGTCCTCAATTAGCTAATAATGATCGTTTTGGATTTTCTATTGCTAACATTGGCGACTTGGATGGAGATGGTGTTAA